>Ga0214921_10000608_pt1 | contig 65230 bp, 71 predicted proteins | sample LL1505_MetaG_FD_177992 | JGI IMG/M metagenome (GOLD analysis project Ga0214921, IMG submission 177992) | Freshwater microbial communities from Lake Lanier, Atlanta, Georgia, United States - LL-1505 | ecosystem: Environmental > Aquatic > Freshwater > Lake | place: USA: Georgia | collected...
ATCTTGTTAAAATCGAATACGATAGTCGAGGCCTCCTGATTTATTTTTGATAGTTCAGTCGCCAATATAGAAAACACTTCAGGATCTTTAACAACGAATTTGCTCATCTTAAAAGGTAACTGCGTAATATTTCTTAATCAACTTGGAACGTTCGGATAGCTCTGATTTTAACGATTCAAGACCCGTAATTATCCCATCTAAATTTGTTTTTTTTTCTTCAATGGCTGTTTTAATACTTTGATAATTACTGTCTTTCCATCCCTGCACGTTGCTTAAATCGTGGATAATTGTTTTACTGGACTTTTTTAAAGCCTCTATGGCTTGTTCAATTTCGTTAATGGCCTTATCCAATGCTTGGTAATCATTTTGGATTTTCATAATTATGGCATTTGATTTCCTCCGTCCAATATTTTTTTAATTCTTGGGGCCAAAGTGTTATCAACGTAATGATTATATTTTTTCAATGCATCGCTTAACGGTTTCAATTCGTTGGAATGCTTCGTGAAGCCTTCTTTGAATTTAATATACATTTCATCGTCCCATCCATCTCTTCTTAACTGTTCCATAGACCGGTTGATGGTTTCAAAACATTGGTCTATGTTAGTGCTAAACGTTTTCACTTTTTCATTAAATGAAATAACAACGTCTAATTTAACATGCGTGCTTGAGCTCATATTCTTTTGATTTCATCGTGATTATCTTCATATTCTTTGACAATTTTATGTTGTCTTTCCAACCATTCCCTGAACTTTTTTAAGTCTTTTAATAGGTCATTGAGATTTGATTGTTTTTCTTGAATTACCTGTTTTACTGAAGTGAAATTAGCATCTTTCCACTGATTCCCAAGACTTGCAATTTCTGTTTCAACCTCCTTGTTGTTTTTTTCAAGTTGAAGTATTACTTCCTCGGTGGTTTGGCCCATTTTCTTGAGCGCGGCAGCGCTTGTTCTAATCTGCATCGTTCAGAAAGTTTAATGTATCAATACTTATTTCTTGTGCTTTTTCCAAATCGGAGGAACTGAAGTGGCTAACGGTTGAAGTATCAATATGTTGGGGACTCGATTCAGTGGTATTTGACTCAGCAACATGGGACGTTAAAACAACATGAGAAGCCACCTTTTCACGGAGTCCACGGCAAAATTGATTTTCACTGGCAAGATTTATATATGACTTGAACTTGTTTGCTATTCCTTGAGAGTGTGCATAATACACCCCTTTGAAACGAATTGTTGGAGAGTCTAAATTCACCAATTGATTCGCCGCTTTGCTGTTAATAAAAAGATTGGACTCTTCCATATTCATATAAAATCCGATGCGATGGTCTGAAAAACCTAGGATATCACGTGAAATTTTTTCCAAGTTTGAAGCCTTATTAATTTCCATAACAAAATAGATTCCAAATTGAGACCCCGTACTTAATAGAACTTTTAATCTTTGGGTAATTTCAGTTTCCGAATCATAGGTATTGAGCTTTTTTATTTTCATGAACTTTTCTAACCCCACTAAGTAAGTGATAACGGGTGTTTTGTCAGAAGAAGCGCGTCGTTGATCTAACAATTGCTCCAGTTGTGCAATAAGCACTTCAAGTTCATTTTCAGCATAAAGGTGAAAATCGTAGTTGGTGAGTTGCTCGGCTAGTTTGTCAAAACCAAGTTCTTGAGAGAATTCTTCATCAAACGGATTGACAAAGTTAATTCTAAAATTTGCCTCAGGGATGGAATACGTTACGCTCGAAATTGTTGAGAAAACGGCCTGCATCGTATATTCTCGTTCATTTCCGCTAATAATTATATTCTGCGATGCCTCTCTTCCGTTAATTTTCCATGGGAAGCAGAAATGCGCGTCATTGTTCATAAGATAGCTTTCACCTAAATAACAATGGATTCCCATTTTATTGAAATGTTGCTGATAATTTGGCGTTAATAATTTCAAAAATAAGGTTGAATTTTTCGCAAATTCAGCCGGTGAAGCACCATTTAAGAATACCACCTCGTCCGTTGCTAAATTTCGTGCTTTAACTTCGTCGCGAATTGATTTGAGCAATGGTGTCAAATCTTCATTATCCAGGAGGAACGACTTAAAGTAATTGTTCCCTCCATCAGAATTAAGCTCCCCAAAATTCGTGTTGATTAACCCTTGACCAATTCTTGTAATTTCCAAAGATCCATTATTACTATGTCCAAGTATAGATCGAGAGGCTTCTGGGCTCGACTTTAAAAGGATTCTCGCAGGAATTAATGTAACCGCTTGATTGAACGATGAATTGCGAATGTTGTTGAAATTTTGCGCGGCTAATAACATATTAATCCCCATGGCTCTCCCTTTTTGGATAATCGACAATAGAGTCGTTGAAATTTCATCTATAAACGGGTCGTCATCGTTGAATATCGATGCAAACTCATCTATGATTAATACAATCCGCTTAATCTTTTCCTGGTCTACATCGCTGCGTTTGGCCGCATCGTCTAAATTGTCAATTGAAAATTGTGCGAAATATGCATAGCGATCTTCCATCTCTTTATTCAATTGATAAAAGAGATCCTTGATTAATTCACTTTCTGCGCTGAAGGCATATTTCGTAACGTGGGGTAATTCTAGATTTCTAAATACACTAAAGCCTGCACCATTTTTCATGTCTACAAGCCACATTTCTAAATCTTCAGGAGAATAATTTAACGACAATGAGGTAATTAGACATTTTAAAAGATTTGTTTTTCCCGATCCAACCCCTCCACAGAGCAATGCATTAGAAAGCATCTCTTTGGTTTTAAAGGTCAAATACTCAAACCCGTCGTTTTGAACTGACTTGCCGATTGGCATTTTTACTTCACTTGATGTTTTTAAATTAAACCAATGCTCCTTTGGTTCAAGGAGGTAGGAAGTAAATTTAAGTTTGGAGCGCGATGCTTCTAAATTATTCAGAGAATTCAAAAAGTTTTTAATGATGGTCTTCTTGTGTTCAGAAGGTAAATTTTCAATTATTAATCCTTGTTCCATAAACGATGGATCAATTTGCTCTGTCAAATCAAGCGTTTTAAACCGTAGGTTGCTTGTTAATGTTACGAGCTGGCTAAGTTTATCATGATTGATGCTTTCATCGGTATTCACCATAATCAACGCATTGCAACCATAGGTCACAAGCTGGTCTAAACGTTTTATTGCGGATTCAAATTCATGAGCATTCATAAATCCTAAAAAGTCGTCGAGCACAAACAGACGAAAAGGAACTATATCGTCGTATTTTTCTTGCTTGACGAGTTTGATGTTGTACTCATTCAACGTTTGGTGATCGGAGGTTATATCTGACCAAACGCGGCTTAAATCCCCTCGAATAGACTCTTCCCCCTTGGAAAGGTCTTGAATAAATTGGTTCCAATCGAATCCCTTAATCAGTATGCTACTTGGCAACGACAAGAACTCACGAAACTTTTCATTCATGCTTTTGTCATAAACATGTAATTTCAATTTGTCGGGCAAATGTGAAAGAAGGACGCGCAAGATGAATACATCGGAAATGCTTTCTGCAATAAATGCGGTCTTTGCATTATAGTAGATAACCAAATTTGTGCGGTCTTTTATTTGAACAACATGAGGAAGGGAAATTTTTCTTGGGATGGGCAATTTATTGAATTCTATGCTTTTTTCTCCCATGGTATATTCATCACAGGTCGATTCAAATGAGGCGTCTGAAAATCCCTGAATTAGTACCGGTTCGCATGTAGATTTATGAGCATTCACAGTTTCATTCTTGAACCAAGATATTTTTTCAAGGAGTTTGTCCACTTTTCCTTGAAACTCATCCTTCAACAGGGCTTCCTGCTGCTTTAGTTTATTGAGATGCGAATTAAATGCCTCTTGTTTTCTTTTTAATTCGAGTTGAAACGCTGAAACATGTTCATTATTTTTAAAGATTACATATTCATGAACGGCGTGCTGAAGCTCTTTAAAGCGGTCGTTCATTTTTCCTGAAAGTTGTTGAATCTTATATTCTTTTTTCAATAGTTCTTGATAGCGGTCAATTTCCGCGTTCAAATATTCATTTTTCTCTAAAATTTCTTTTCGTTCTTGTTCGTATTGTGATTTAAATTTCTCCAAAGTAACCATGCCGTCATGGGCATACTTTTCGATGGTCGATTCTAAATCATCTAATAATTTCAAATACTTCCGTTCGATTTTTTCAGATTCTTCAATAAAGTGATTAATTTCTTGTTGCATAAATTGATAAAATTTGGTTTAGGTTAAATTTAATTTGCGTCAGCAATTTACATGGGTTCATTTATTGTTCAAATCCTTTATCTATTGCTTAACATGGAACCAATAAGCAGAATTACGGGTTCTGAAAGCAAGGAAATAAAAAACAAAAAAAGCACAATCTGCATACCCCCGATGATCAAATTACCTTTGATGAGTTCAGCTTTTTCGTTTTCTCGAAAGAGTACTTTGGACGCAACCAATACGAACCGAAACATGAGCACACAAAAACAAAAACAAAGAAATATTACTAGGGCGAAAAAAGCTACACCTTGTAGCACCTTGTGATTGGTGTAAAACATATCAAATAACTTATAACCAAAAGCACAAAAATGATAAAGTGCTATTCCAAAACCAAGGAGTATCGATGCAAGAAAAAGCTTCGCAGCAGGGTTTAATGGAAACATGATAGCATGAAAATGGCGCTTTAACAAGCTGTAGGCAAGCAAGTAAAATAAAATTCCAAAAATTAAAACGAGCACAAAGAATAGGAAATTCATTGGAAAAATTAAAACGGTAAATCTGGATAGGGGATGAAACTTGCAGCCCAATTGGTTAAAGCAGGCCCCACTAAAAACGAAATTACAATAAGTAACGCGCCATGCACCAAGGCAAGTTCAACATTATTGTTTTTAATGGCTTCTTTTTCGTTCTCCTTGGTTAAATGAGACGTAATGAGGAAACTTAGAAAGAAAAAACCAATATAAAAGGCACCTGCGCCAATAAAATAACCAAAGGTGAATGCAATGGCCTTGAATACAGATTTCTGTTCATAAAAAAAGATAAAGGCATCCGTAATTACTTTAGAAATATCAATCAGTATTATCCCTGAGGCGGCTATGGCGGCTACATACAAAACGGTTATGGCATTATTCCTTACCGAGCCAAAGGTGTTCAGATAATTTCCGATGATTTTCGCAAGGATAACCATATAAAAAATGCCCAAAACCAAGAGCAACAAGATATTCAATACTTCTTTCATAGCTTCGAATTTAATAATTATTTTTACTCTAAATCAGCGTACCAATCATTTCCACTCACATTCATTCCAAAACGCCAATCTGGATTTGTTAATTCCCATAGATAATATTTCTTTCCGAACGCATTTCGACCATATGCATTGTTGGGTCCCCCTATTTTTGTGACACCTAGAACACTGTGATGTTTTGATCTACTTACCATAACGGCCACATCGAATCCCATTTCTTTTAATATCGTAAATGCCAAAAGCGCTCTTGTATCGCAATCCCCCGTTTCTTTATAAGTAAATTCAAATGGGGCATATACCCCGAAAGGCATAACTCCCTCACAACAACCTTGACCGTCGGGTTGAACTCTGCAATAGGCTGAAAAACTGCCAAATTTTTTTTCGCAAGGACAACCATCAGGTTCAGACACTACCAAGGTGTATGGAATATCTTGAATAGAGGAACATACATATTCTAACGCACCAAAGTAATCTAAATTAGCCTCGTTAATTTCATCCTTCATTTGGCGGATCAAATCGCGTAATAATCGCTTATCGTGTTCGTAAAGTGGCTTATATTCGTAGGAATGAATTCGATTAATCATGGAAGAGTCCAACGATCCAACAGGAAATTTAAAACGTATGGAATGCCATTTCCCCTCGAAATCATGCCAATCCCAAACCTTGAAGGCATAGGCCAAGGTGTCTTGGACCGGGCCAGTGGTATCAATTTCTATTAAAGTATCTTGCAATGGCACCGGTTGAATGGTATCAAAATTTTTTACCCACTCGTTGATTTTGCTGTCGTTGTATAAACCGTTTTTAAAATAAGGGAGCGTTAAAATCCCCATAATGGCGACTAAAATCCAAAAAACCCAACGGCTGACATCAAAAAAGTTTCTTTTCATTCTTCTTTTTTAATTGCAAGTCGTTCGTAATCATAATGTTCCTTAATATGCTTTAGTATTTTTCGTCGCTCACGCTCCGATAATAAATAAAACATTAAGGAATGTGAAATATCAACTAAGGCAACTTCTTTTAGGAACAGACCCCCTGCGTATTCTCGACTTTTTTTAAGTAGCACAAACGGAGTTAAAAAAAGCAGGGCAAAAAGGACATCGAGTAGTATTTTCCAATTTCCAAGACTCATTTCTAGTACCTGCATGGTTAAAAGAACTGACCTCGATTTGATAAAAATAAAAGGATGTTCTGCATCTTCTTTGAGCATTTCCAGGGTCCATTGAGCTAATACAATTTTATCATTTAGTTCTGAATTGTGTTCTGTCAATGGATGTTGAGCGCACGCATTGATGGTGGGGTCAGATTTGATTTTCATTAAAGAATCATTAATCGACCCATAGAAAAATAAAAATTCCATGGAATTTGCCACCACGCAGGAAATAATTAGGATTAGGATCACTTTTATCGTCGAAGTAATCACGCTGGAAAAATGAAAATGGTCGAAGTTCGGGATTTGATTTGCTTCACGCAACAAACTTTTACGTTTTTCGGTTTCAATTAGCGCTTTTTGATCCGTCCAATTTTCAATTTCTAGTTTTTCGTATTCCTCAAACGTGGGTTCCATTTCCGTCATGGTCAAGTACAAATCCTGATAATTTGTGGTCATGTTAAGGAAAAACATGAGCAGCAACAAGATAAAGCATATCGCCCCCAAAAAAACACCGATGCCCAGCGCAATTAACCAATGGTTAAAAATCATCAACCCAAAGACAATTCCTGCAATAACTGAAAAACTCACCAAAGTGAAAAACATAATGGTCAGGTTATTGTAGACCAGAAACTGCCGTCCCTTTTCTTTTTCCTCTACCTTGGCAAGGTATTCTTCCCGCACACCAAAAATGTATTTTCCAAGATTCATCGTGGACAGTTTAAGTTTATGGTCCATTCTGTATTAGGTTCATCTTTATTCGGAATTACCCTTAACAAAAGTTCGGTGGGTTTTTTTATGTCGTATTTATAGGCGTATGTCAATCGAATGGAATCTTGTTGAAAACCCTTTCCGTTGAGTTCTGGGTAACCCTTAATGTTCTTGCAATTCGTTTCGGCTACTAATTTGCCATCATAAATGACTTCTAGGCGATCTGGCATATGAAGTGCGTTGAAATCAATTTCAATTAATCCGCTTTGCGTTCCAATGTTGAATCGTTGATCCCAATAATTATTTTTCCCGGAGTGATCAATTTTTCCTCCACAGGCTTGCGCTTGAGGTTCTGTATTACGAATTTTTTCTTGGAGTAATTTTATTTCCTCTTTGGTTCGAACAATCTTTTGTTCAATTCTGGAATTGTCTAATTTACAATAGATATTTCTGCCAACTTGGGTGCATTTTGCCAAAAGGTATAATAAGAGCAAAAAGAGTAACAATAACAATAACCATCGCAGCCAACGGGAGTTACATCCTTGATTTTGTATGCGACGACAACCTTGTTGTAACCCTGTTTCATCCTGGCCTCCGAGGGTTGAACCGGAATTCGATCCCGTGGAATTCGAACCTCCGTTACCTTTTCCTCCAGAAGTATCGTCTTGGTCACCTGATTCCTGGCCAGAAGTTGGGAAGGGTTTGGCGGCTTTCCCTGGGTTATAGGGTTCTTTTTCGAGCGATTCATCAAAGGTACCCTCAGCCACAGAACCAATTACATTTCCCCGAATAATTCCAGTTGTTTTATTGTCGAATAGTTCAACATTGGTAATTTGGACTTGTGTTAATTTAAGATCATTTAAAGAGAAAATTCGGTCATTTGGCACAGGCCAATTCGGGCTAGTATTGATTTGAATATTGTTGATTCGTTTGAAATGATAATAGCCATTACTCTCTTCAAAAGCGCTTTGGTTGATCTGGGTGGATTCTGTAATGAGGCCACGGTAAATTTTTACAGTATGCTCATGGCCTTCAGGTAACAGGTCACTGGCATTGAGCGCCTTCGTTTGGTTGGTAGTGAAGTGCCCTTCAAATTTACCTTGAATAAAGTACTTTCCTATGGCGCTCATGGTTTTTTAACTTGGATTTCTACCCGCATGTTCCGGTTGTATTCACGCTTACTGTAATCCGTTAGCATGTACATGTAAGTTTTATTTTTTTCAAGGGGTTGAAGGTCTTTCTGCGCCTTGATTTCTAAACGATTTCCAGAAATCCCTGCGTTTAGAAATTCATTTCGCACTACTTCTGCACGCATTATATCTAGGTTGGTATTTTCGACACGAGCACCTGAATGATGTCCAACGATTACGAAGGTTTTATCGTCATAAACTTCAATTAGGTTTTTCAAGCGCGCTAGGCTTCCCTCTGATCCCAACGAATATTGGTGAAATTCCGTGGATCCCCTATAAAAATAAATCTTGTTGATGTTTGCCAGCGCCTTTTGCAAATTTTCTTCGTAAATTTTACGTATCGAGTCCCGCTCTTTTTCTAATGTTGTTAATATTAATTCATTTTGATTTCTTTCAGAGCAAGTGTCTTGGTCGGCCATTTTTGAGCATGCTTTAATGAGCCACCATAAAAAGAGTATTAAAAGCAGATAACTTAAAATTCTCCAAAAATTTCCTAAACAACCTTGAACAAGGGAGGTGCATCCGTTACGGCCTCGTTCCAAAAAAGATCCAATTTCGGAATCGTCGTTGAACCCTGTATCGGTTATTCCTCCCCCACGATTAGGATTATCGGGATTATCGGGATTTTTTGGTTCAGGGGGTGGTGGTGGTTCTTGGGGGTCTAGTTTACTTATTTTTGGTCGTTCTTTTGTGATACCGTAGGCCATACCGGAAATTTCTCCATAGGTTGCACCATTCATGGCATATGCGCTTTCAATGACAGGAACGACAATAAGCAACTGGGTGAAATCGTACACGCGTTGCCCGTTGAAGGGGCCTTGGGGAGTTCCCGTGACCGCAATATTTTCCACATTGGTCAATTCAAACGACTTAAAAACCTTATGTTTTTCAGGCTGATAGGTTTCATCGAAGGAGATTGCCTCGATGTTGCCTTGGTAGATTTGAACCTTGTGCGCATCATCAGGATAGGCCTCGTTGACTTTAAGGGGCATAACCTGGTCGGTTTTGTAGCGCCCTTTAAATCTTCCGTAAACTATATGTTCCTTAGACATCGCTCTCCTTGATTGAGCCCTTAAGAATTCGTGTCCTCGGAGTTATTGTTTTGTTGGGTTGAATTACCCTCACTGGAGGAATCGGTATCATTTGTCGATTCTGTAGAGGTTGTATCTGCATTGTTTTCTGTTGATGCAGTCGACGAATTCCCCCCATTGACAGGACTAAAATCCGGCATTTGATCATTATCATCCCCTTGAACAAAACGTTCTGGATTTTTCTCAATTTCTTGCCGCTCCTGTTCTGCATAGAGCGTAATGGCGTGGATAGCATTTTCTTTTTCGAGTTCATTTTGCCGCTTAGCCACTTCCACGATGCGTTCTGCATTGTAGTTTTTACGGATTTTGTGCGCTTTGTTGTTTTCATCCGGGAAGGACTCCAAAGAGATTCCCTGTTTTGCTTCTAGGATTTGCGCCACATTGTCTTTCATGTAGTCGTAGGAAGAGTCCCAAATCATGAATTTGAAGATTACTGGGGCAATTTCTACTATCATGAATAGAAGACGAACGAGCCAGATGGGCCAGAAGGCGGATCCATAGATTTCATCCATTTCCTCTTTTCCATCCTTCATGATTTTTTGCCCAGTTACTGGGTCAAATTTGTTGATTTCTTTTTTTCTAGAGCTTAATCGTTCCAACATCATTAATTGATCGAGAAAACCTGGCTTTAACATTTTAACACTGTCTGCAACGTGTTGCAACCTGGCAGTTCTTGAATTTCTTATCTTGCTCAACTGCATCGTATCTAATTGGTATTGTCTTAATGATGCCTCTTTTTGATTTCTGTACAGGTTTAATTTATCACATGTATTTTGATGGTTAGGACAAGGACATTTGTTACAACGATCCGCAGTTTGTTGGTCCTCCCACTTTACAATTTGAACTTGAGCTTCTTGATAAGCAACGGAATCGCTTTGAGCTTTTTTTGTTAATCTAACCACATCTCCGTCGTTTAACATTTCGTTATTTAAATCAAATCTTGCTTTAAGCGCAAGGAGCGTGGTTGATTCTTTCCATTCTCTTGCGATTTCCCTTTTGAAAATATAGGTTTCTAAAGGTGCAGAAATAGTTAAACCAATTAATACCGCCATAAATAACCTTGGAAACATGGCTTTCCATTCGTCCCATGTTATTTTTTCAGTTCCATCACCTTTAACCGTGGAGACAATGAATCGATCCAGGTTAAAAATTATAAGGCCCCAAACCAGAGCTACGGGTATGGTAATAAACCATTGACCTCTGGTAACGACATTGCCTGTAATTGGATCAATCTCACCAGAAGCAACTGGAACCCCAAAAATCGTATGCATGGCAAAGCCCATGGCAATCATGGCCATGACCGTGGTGGCGAGCACCACCCCACCAATTCCAGCCGCTTTAATGTGGTCAGCGTACGGCGCATATTTCAATATTTGGGCATCAGATCCACCGCATTTCCATAGAAACCGCATGATTGCCCCCATGGTTTTACCGTAATCTTTCTGTTGGTAGTCTACCAGTTCATTCATTCCCGTGGAATTGTTTTTCTCGCTCATGGTTTTATTATTGGTTAGGTTTTTCTTGGTTTTTTACTGCGTTTAACGCGGCATGGTATTTTTTAGGGTTAAATTTATAGGTTTTTACTATTTTTTGCAGACCAATATACCCATTAATTTTATTTTTTTCTTCCTTTAATGGATTTAAAAGCGTTTTTTGGGTGAGCAACTGCTTAAACGAATACCGTTTGGCGCTTACTTCAGCCCTTTGGGTGTGGATCTTGGGTAGCGGCGCCATATGTCCTTGCTTATATTTTCCATGCATCCAACGCAGTTGCGTAATTTTTTCGGTTTTTAGATGCTGTTTTTTTTGTACAAAATTACCTTCTTGGCTCAGGTTGAAGGTTCCCAGGGTTCGAAAAATGGCAGGATCTAATTCCAATGTTTTTCGGAGTTTTCCATCAGTGGTATGGGCAACGAGCTCAAAATGGGTGTGCTGTCTGCTGGCGCGGATTGTGGCAGAATTTCCTTTTAAGTCCGTACCTATTCCGGAAATATCCACTTGAAAAGCGCCTTTGACATCCCAGGAAAGAATGAGAGCCCCACCCTCAATAATAAACTGCGTACCATTGGCTTGGAGATAATATTCTTTGTCTTTTACCTTGAACATTAAGTGGTCAGGTGCGTGCCTCCAAGAAAAGTCAACGATTTCGGGAGTTGTATTCGAGAATTTTGTCTGAAGCGCTTTTTTCAATTTCCCATAAAAAGGAATTATGGCCATAATGAGCGCTACTGTAATGAATATAAGCCAAAGCAGAGCTGGATTTACAGTAGATAACCATTCTATCATAAGTCGGCTTGTTTAATGGTTATGGGTTGAATATCTTTAAAACGGTCACGGGGTTGATTTTCCAATGCAATGGGAGTGGTTGTTTCAATTAACAAATAATCCTTACCTTGAAAACTATGATATTGTCCGGGGAAATAAACACCGGCAACCCCTGTAATCATGTGTCCTTGACCATCAATGACGCAACCCACTAAAATGATATTTTGTTCCGAAATCAAATGGTGCAAAATTCCTGCAAACATTGCTGATTTGCTGTCGCAATCACAATAGGAAATAGCGAGGCTTTCGTAGGCCAAAGCAAGGCCAAAGTAACCATCTTCTTCATGATCAAAGTCTGGCACACCGTAGGGAATAAATTGTACAAAATTTAATGCGGCGCGGATGCGGTTTTCATACGAATCTTTGCCTCTTGAAATGAGTTGTTGTTCGATGAATTTTGCAATATCGTAGTTTAGGTCTTGACATAAATCAATCACATAGTTATAATTAATCCCAAAGCCTCTCGGTGATATATCGAAAAAATAAAAGCCGTCCTTATTCATGTGCGTGCGCAGGTACACTTTGTCGCTGGTCTTTAGCCCGTAATGATTATCATCAACCCGTCCGAAACAAGAAGTTTTACAACCATATTTGCTTACGATATCGGAAACATTGTGCGCATTTAGTTTAATTTTAAAAGGAACCTCAATGCTGTCAACAAGCGGGAAGGTATAGGTTAAAAAAACGTCCTGTTCTACAATTCTTCCATGGATAGAATACCCAAAGGAGCTAAAGTTTTTTGGGGTTTTCCGATAGTTCTTTTTTTTGGTGCTGTATTGGGTAAGGTGCTCTATTAGGGTTAAATGATCCTCGGAAACAGAAGGTCTTGATTTTGAGCCAAACGCTAAGTTGCTGTTTAGGATATAAACAGTAACCACCAGGATAATTATATAAAGAAATATCTCTGACATTTATACTTTAATGCAACGAATAAAGAGGCCCGCATTTTTGCCAATGCTTCGAAAATCGGCCGTATTTGCTCCTTTTTTAAGTTGGAAGTATTGTGCAGTGTAATGTCCGATGTCATCATCCAGCCAAAGGGATAAGTGTCGGGGGTCACTACCAAACGTCGCATTTGGGAGCCGGTGGTGTAATGTAATATTCTTGAAATCAAAAAAGGCAGAATTCGATTTGCGAAGAAGGTGATTAAGTTGCGTAATATCGTTCTCGGTGGGAATGCGGTATCCTGAAGGAAGATGCGGTTTAAGTAAGTCAAGGGCATACCAATTGTATAATATCCCAAGTTTTTGTGCAAGTTCTGGATTATCATTTGGATAACAAGCAGCGGGTTTTTGTTGAACAAGCGCTTCATTCCATTCCACTTCGTTTGAAGCTATTTTCAAACCATCTATTTTTTGAATATTTACAAACGTCTTTTGCCAAATTTGATTTCCGATTTTGAGCTCGTAATTATTGGGGGAATTGTCAACTTCCTTAATGGGTTCGGGGTTGGGCTGTGAAATTGGTACAGGCTTTGCTTCGGTTGACAACGGTCTTGGGGCAACTTTTGGTTTTTCAGCCACGGGAGTTTCCGTTGGAACTGGAGGTGTTGTGATTACTGAGGGTTTATCTTCTTCTACAGGAGTTTTAGTAATTTCTTCCACGACCGATGCTTCGGTTTCAAATAATTCCAAGCTGCTTCTCTTTTCAATAGGACATGTTGGACACCAAAAATCTTCTGTAGCCGTATCGAAAATGTGGCTATGGTCTGTCTTGCATCGGTATTGTATTTTTTTCATACTAGGAAAACATAGATATTTCTGTCATCGAATTTAGGGTAAATTATTCAGAAATATATTTTAAAATTAAATTTTTCGCAACATTAGCTTTGGATTTTTAATTCCGATCTTCCGTGGTATAATTTGTTTTTCTGAGTTCATAATTACTTTAATTCAATCCTCCCACTTCACCTGAAATTCGAGCTCGTGTTTACCTTCGCTGCGTTCATGCTCAATCGTAAAACGCGCTCGATCCGGTACGTAAATAGCTTCGCCAGCCACACTTATCCGAAAATTTTGATTTTTTTCGATGGCATCGGCCAATCTTCTAATTTTTGCAACAAAATCCTCTTTTGAATATTGTTTTTCTACATCTTTTAAACTCATAGGCTAAATATATTAAAAAGTAGTTACAAAAATCCTTATAAAATTCGCACGAATTAGAAAAAAAGAATCTACCTCTTAAAAACATCAACAATCTGAGTGACTAAATTCCTTAACCATTTTAAAAATTTGTAACCAAGGTAAATAAAAATAGTCAAAAAAAGAAGACCAATCAAGCCGTCTACCCATCCCACTTCCTCATCTGGGCAACTGCTTTCTGGAAGTATGATTTTCATTTTTTCGGCTAAAGCATCTATCTCTTGGTTTTTCTCTTCATTACACTGGTAAAAGCCCTTTAATTTTATTAATTCCTCCTTAGCAAAAGAAGCGCTATAAGTCAAATATATACTGTAGAGATCTTCTTTTGAAATTTGATAGGTTCTCCATTTTGCGCCATTCAGAACTAGAAATTGAGATGAATAACTCATTGTATCTAAATGAAATTTTTCGCACATTTTTTTGTAAATAAGTGGGTATGAAGGATTTGATGTAATTTCATTAAAATAACTATCCGACTTATTCTTAAAATCTATTTGAATATTAGGATCTAGCATTGCTGTTGTAATATCAGCGCTAAAATCTAGTAAATGCTCCAGTCTGTCTGACCAAAACTCCTTAATGTTCTTAGAAACGCCGCGGTAAAGAGACTTATTTCTAACGATTTTTTTGGCATATGGTATTATTGAATTTCTTACAAATTCATCAGAATGTCGCAATAATTCAGGAGATTCTCTGGCTGTATTACTTATAACTGCTTTAATTTCTTGTTTGACCGTCCCTCTTAGAAGCGGGCCAATAAACGACGCTACAGGATAAAAAGGAATTAAGCAAATAAGAAGGAAAAATTGAGTACGTATCATTTTCGATTACAATAATATATTTTTTTGCTGCAATGGACGAAGAATCAATTGCAATAAGGATCCACACTTTTCATATCGTATAAACTAAGATCATCTGTTTTACTGAAAAAATTATTCGTGATGGGCGTCTTTCGATCCGTGATATGGATAATCAGTTTTTCCGTTGATTTGATGCTAAATCTTACAACGTTCTCGGACGGGCACGTAATTGACTTCTCCAGCGACGCATACCCTAATTTTTTCGATAGAATCTGCCAAACGACGCAGCTTTTGAACAAATTCTTCTTTGCTGTATTCTTTTTCGATATCTCTTTCTTCCATGTTGGTTATTTTTACGTAAAAAATCACAATCAACAAAGCTAAGTTAATACATAAATTACATTATGACTAATTACGACATCATCGGCGATATCCATGGGCACGCCGACGCCTTGGAACAATTGCTTCAAAAAATGGGATATCGAAGGCACCAAGGAATTTACCAAAACCCTTCCCGAAAAGTGGTGTTTCTGGGTGATTTTATCGATCGAGGCCCGAAAATACGCGAGACATTGCACCTTGTTAAAGATATGGTAGACGCTGGATTTGCGCATGCCATTATGGGAAATCATGAGTACAATGCGGTTTGTTTCGCTACGCCGAATCCACAAAAAGGGGGATTTTTTCGGGAGCATACCATCAAGGAAATTGGACAACATGAGCAAACCTTAAAACAATTTAAACATTTTCAAGAAGAATGGACGGATTTCCTCACCTGGTTTAAGCACCTTCCGATGTTTCTGGAGTTTCCTGCCTTTAACGTTGTGCACGCTTATTGGAATGCCCAACAAATTGCTTGGTTAAAAGCACATTATCACCCGGAATCGGAGGGGCTATCTGAAGCGTTCTTATTCCAATGTTCGGAGGAGGGCGATGCGCTCAACCCGAACGTTGCCTATACAGCGGTGGAAGAAACGTTAAAAGGGGCGGAAATGAGGCTGCCAGATAATGCATTTATGGTGGATAAGGAGGGCAACATTCGGCATGAATGCCGTTTAAAATGGTGGGCAAAAACCAAAGGCACCATGGGTGAAGGATTAATGGAATGCCCTGATAGTATAAAAAGCCAACCGATGCCAGAAAAATATCGCGCGATTTTCTCCTCGGATAAACCCATTTTCTTCGGACATTATTGGTTGAAAGGTACGCCCGAAGAAGTTAACCCTTCTGCCATATGTTTGGATTATAGCATCGCAAAGGATGGGAAATTAACAGCTTATCAGTTCGACCAAAAGAAATTTGTTTGGGTGTAACATCAATAAATGTGTATTTTTGCACCCTTATTTCGCCAAAATAAAGTTGAAATACGTTACTTCAAAGTAACATGGTCCTATAGCTTCCCGAATCGCACTTCGTGCCATTGGGACAATAATTTTGGAAGTGAACGAAAAGGAATGAGGGCTTTCCAAATTGAACCGTTGTTACCCTTATTCAATTCATTTATTTTTAGTAAAAAAAAATACCTTTGCAAAGTAAAATTACAACGCAATGAAGGCAAGTGCTGTATTTAACGGAACCACAGGTTTAACAACAACCTTTTCCATTGTATTAAACATTCGTGACGTATTAGATGTGGCATTGAATAAAACAAAGGAGTTTATTCTGATTGTTTTTATTACCATTACTATTTGGGTAATAGGACATCTTTTGATAAGGTATTTTTCAAAACCTAGAGAAAACAAGACGTTAGAACCAAATAACGAAACTCTGAATTCCAATAACAAGCCCATATTTATTGCCATTTTCGCAACAATATTTGTTTCCTTAATCTTTGGTTTATATAAATTTAAGACTACCCCCGTTAATTACATTGTTTTGACGGATGTTTTAACTCAACATGAATGCCTACTTTTCAAAAAAAATTTAGAGGCAAATGTGAAATCAGGCAACATTGATTTAAAGGGCCATACAATTCATTTAACAGAAGGCAATCAACTATTTTTAAAACCGGCATATTTTACAAATAAATATTATACTGATGCTGAAAACGAAATTAGAAATGCATTTAAGTACATGGAAAACGATACATTAAGAATTCATAAATCGAACGCATTTAATCCGTCGTTTCAAAAGAAAGTGACATATTTCTTATCGAACTGATTGGTCAAGCACGTTAAAATAAAAAGTCCAAATCGTGAATAAATGCGCCATTTGTTTGGATTACAGTGTCGCAAAAGACGGCAAACTCGTGGCGGCTCGGTTATCAGGAAATCATGTAGAGTTGATCCACTAATTTTCTAAATACCGAGGAAATGTGTACTTTTGCACCCTCGTTTTGCTAAAATAAATTTGAAATACGTTGCTGTAAAGTAACAATGGTCCTATAGCTTCCCGAATCACACTTCGTGCCATCGGGACAAGCCCCGAAGAGTCGGGACATGCCCCGAAGAGTCGGGACAAGCAACTTCGCTATAGGACGAGAAATTTGAAATACGTTACTTGAAAGTAACATGGTCCTATAGCTTCCCGAATCGCACTTCGTGCCATCGGGACAAGCCCCGAAGAGTCGGGACATGCCCCGAAGAGTCGGGACAAGCAACTTCACTATAGGACGAGAAATTTGAAATACGTTGCTGTAAAGTAACAATGGTCCTATAGCTCAGTTGGTTAGAGCACCTGACTCATAATCAGGTGGTCCTTGGTTCGAGCCCAAGTGGGACCACAAGAAAAATCCTGCGAGAGCGGGATTTTTAGGTTAGGAATGAACGGGCGAGAAGTTTATCCCGATCGAGGAACGAGTATCGGGAAGCCCAAGTGGGACCACAAGAAAAATCCTGCGAGAGCGGGATTTTTAGGTTAGGAATGAACGGGCGAGAAGTTTATCCCGATCGAGGAACGAGTATCGGGAAGCCCAGGTGGGACCACAAGAAAAATCCTGCGAGAGCGGGATTTTTAGGTTAGGAATGAACGGGCGAGAAGTTTATCCCGATCGAGGAACGAGTATCGGGAAGCCCAAGTGGGACCACAAGAAAAATCCTGCGAGAGCGGGATTTTTAGGTTAGGAATGAACGGGCGAGAAGTTTATCCCGATCGAGGAACGAGTATCGGGAAGCCCAAGTGGGACCACAAGAAAAAAATCCTGCGAGAGCGGGATTTTTAGTTCAAATGGGTTGGGCGAGCACTTAGCGAAGCGATTTCACGACCAAAGGGAGTAACTTTATCCGCCAGCGGCGGGAGCCCAGCTTTGCTCCGCTAAAGCTATGCGAAACGAGTATTGCCCACTCCTTTAAAGCCTCAAGTTATTGGGGCTTTTTTGTTTTTTGAAAATCTAACGTCTTTTTGCACTAACCCAGTCAGCTGTATCGAAAAATGCATTTTCTACAAGTTTCGATAATTTACATATCTTTACTACATGAAACAATACGTAAATCGCACAGCATATATTTCAGGTTTACTTGCATTCAAGGACAAGGATTTAATCAAAGTTATTAGCGGACTAAGACGTTCTGGAAAAAGTACGCTTCTTTCAATATTTCGTGATCAACTCTCAAACTTAGGTATAGAAGGCAATCAAATTCATACATACAACTTCGAGTTACCAGAAAACTACTTAAATAAAACTTGGAGTGAACTCTATTTTGAAATCAAGGAGAAGTTAATTCCGAATAAACAGAATTACATCTTTCTTGACGAAATTCAAAATATACCTAGTTTTGAAAGATTGGTAGACGGTTTATTCGCTTCAGAAAACACTGATGTTTACGTAACTGGCTCCAATGCATACCTACTTTCCAGTGAACTCGCCACATTGTTAAGTGGTCGTTACATTGAAATTTCTATATTACCATTTTCATTTAAGGAATATTTAAGCGCAAGAAAAATAGATTTATCAAATAAATACCTCAATTACGAAGCTCTATTCTTTGACTATGTAAATGAAACGTCTCTACCGAAAGGAACCGAAATTCGCGAAGAGGGCATGGATAAAATAATGGAATATTTGGAAGCAATTTATACTACAATTATAGAAAAGGACATCACGCAAAGACATCAAATCAATGATAAACGTGCCTTTAACAACATTGTGAAATTCATGGCATCCAATATCGGCAGCGCCCTCTCACCCAACAATATTTCAAAAATCCTTAAAAATGACGGACAAACAATACATCATTCAACAGTTGAAAAATACCTAGATTATTTGATTGAGAGTTTCGTATTTTATAAGGTGAATCGTTTTGATCTAAAAGGAAGGAAACAATTAGCTACACAGGAAAAATATTACTTGGTAGATGTAGGATTGTTAAATATTTTTATGGGTAAAGATCGAATCAGTAATCGTGGACATATTTTGGAAAATATCGTTTATCTTGAATTGCTTCGAAGGGGTAATAAAATCTGGACAGGAACGGATAGAAATTCAGAAGTGGATTTCGTCTGTCGAACAACATTAGGAGATATTAACTACATTCAAGTTGCTTGGCAACTTTCAGATGAAAAAACAATTGAGAGAGAATTTGGAGCATTGAATAAATTAAAGGATAATTACCCAAAATTGTTACTTACAACAGATTCTTTTACCCAAAACCGTAATGGTATTAAACAGCTAAATGTTTTTCATTGGTTGTTGGATTTGGAATAGGTTAAACACACATCAAGCGCAGGAATTGATTAAAAAGGACTTTTAATTTTATCTAAGATCACCTCCAAACCCTCTACAAATTGGTTCGAAAACCAATTCGTTGAGACCACTCCTTTTTTAAAGCCTCAAGTTATTGGGGCTTTTTTTGTGAAAAACAAGTCTTATGGTTTGATCACCTGAATTTTTCCATCTTTGCTTACAACAACACTTTGGCCATTTGCTCGTTTAGAAGCAACCAATTTTTGAGCCGATAATTGAATAGCTTTCTTGATCTTCTCTTTCAATAATTCTTTTTCTTCGTTACTCATTTGCGATTTTTTGTAATTGGATGAATTTTTCGTTTTGAATAATCTTGAAATGCTGTTGCATTTCTTTCTCAGCAATCAGTTCCGGATTAAGTGAAGAGTTATCGTAGATTAAAATTGAATCAACCTCTTCGGAATACAAATTAAATAAATTTTTGATACCCGACACGTATCTTCTCTCGATAACTGCTGGTTCAATGTTGTGACCTCCTTCTGCAACTCTTCTTTGCACTCGGTCTTTGGCTAAATCAATTGAGTCGAGCCAGAAGAAAATCAGCGTCACAAAATAACCATTTGCCTTTGCTATTTGAATAGTTTTAACAAAAGACCTGGTTGACAATGTTGTCTCAAATGAAAAATCTTGGTTCGATTGAATTAATTCATCAATTCGGGTCAGCATGAGTCTTCCCGCTTCAATAGACACTTTTTCGGGTTGAAATGGTGATAATCCTCGAGCAATTTCGTCTGCATTTACAAACTCTTTGCAATTGAGTAATTCAGGAAGGATATTAAACGAAGCAGTTGTTTTACCAGCCCCATTGCATCCTCCAATGATATATAGTTTTTTAATATCCACACTCAAAGGTAAGATTCTTTTGAATTGATGTAATATGGAGGAACTTTGATTCTTTTACTTTTTTGAAATCATGATATGCTCATCAATTAAACTTTTGATATCACTCAAATCCTCCTTCAAAAAGTTCGATATTTCCGACCTTTCGTCCACAAGAAAAAAATCCTGCGAGAGCGGGATTTTTAGGTTAGGAATGAACGGGCGAGAAGTTTATCCCGATCGAGGAACGAGTATCGGGAAGCCCAAGTGGGACCACAACCCTGACGATAAATGTCAGGGTTTTTTATGCCCAAAACTTTTCAGGCGAGAAGTTTGCCCAGATACGCACGGAGCGCGTCATCGGGGGACCATGCATTAAAACAGAAGGAGCGTAAAGCGCCGTGTATTCTCCATCTTTCCGACGGTTATTTGCCACCATAGGTTTGTCTATGGCATTGCCCTTAACAGGTTCGATTGTTCAAATCTTTCGCACAAAAAACAATAAAGAGGGCAACATAACCAATCGAAACAGGGAGGGCTACCCTTTTCCAAATCCTATGCTTCCCATTCCTTTTTGAAGGATTACTTCTTGGTCGCATAGCTTTTTGATGTAAGCTAAATCTACATTTTCACCTTTAAGGATTTGCTGAATCTCAATTTTCCGAATGATGTTGTCGATTTGCCCACCCGTTAAATCATGATCCTTAGCAAGGGCCACCGCATCCGAATCGGACAAATCTGGCCATTTTGATTTCCAAATGGCTGCCCGCGCCTTTATGCCAGGGCGTTGAAATCGGATCTTATATAGAAACCGTCGGTCGAAGGCCTTGTCTAGGTTTTCTGCCAAATTCGTGGTAGCAATAAAAATACCTTTAAAGTTTTCAAGCTCTTCAAGAAGAATATTCTGAATGGCGTTTTCCGTTTGCTCCACAGGACTATTTGTATTGGACTTTCTCGACGATAAAATCGCATCAGCCTCGTTGAAAAGGAGGATTGGCGCTTTTGTCGTGTGAACCGATAATTCATAATAGTCGCGGAAGATTTTCTTGATGAGCTTCTCGCTTTCGCCGAACCACATTGATTTTGATTGGCTTATTTCGACTTTCATAATCTCACGGCCACTTTCTTTAGCCAATTGATACACACTTTCTGTTTTTCCTGTACCTGGAGCCCCGAAAAGCAAAATATTCAGGTTTTGAGGTAACGCTTTCGACTTCAAACGCTCCATGAGGCCAAGATAACTTTCGTTATTCATCAAGGATTTTAAGTCATTCAATTGGACCATTTCCTCAGATTCATAAAACAAGGTTTTTTCAGCGATGTCCTCCGGTTTTATCGAATTGCTACTGGATTTTCGTTTGAGCACCGTAATGCCATTTTCTTGGAGCATGGAAAGCGATAAATCAGAAAGTAAAAAGTCAATGTCATTGAGAAATCTTCCATTGGTATATTCCAATAGGTCGTTTTTTATCAACTTGTTATTGCCATTGTAGATGCTTTGTAGAAACTTTACTTTACCAGAAGAACCATGGAAAAAAGAATTGAGGGGATCGTCCATATCCACGGAAAGGTTTCCGTTCATTGTTTTCCACGTCACATAAAAATAGATAGCACATTCCACTGGACTTAAGTCCATTTCTCCGATTCTTTTTATGAGCGGAAATTTTTTATTGGCTTGTATGATTTCCTCGATTTCATCAAGCAAATCACTCGCATCTAAGCTGTCATTGATGCATTCAGCAAATAATTCATTCATTTTTTCAAGGACATCCATTACATCTTCTATAGGCGGGGCTTTTTTCAGCTTAATAGGCTGACCGTTCATCAAAGCGTTCATTATATCCGGATTGACCATATAAAAATGCTTTCGCAATCCTTCATTAAATCTTCTTCTATTTTTCTGCCGCACCAAAATCCCCTTTTCGGTAAGATTGTTTAAGATTTTTATATACTCCACGAGTTCAAAGGGTGAAACCTCAAAAAACGACGCCAAGTCCTGGCCATCTACTTCTTGTCCAAATAAATTCCTGGAACAAACAACGGCAAACATAAACGCTTCCTTATCCTTGGTGCCCGTTTGTTCACCAACAGATTGAATTTCCTTTTTTAATTCGGAAAACAATTTAGCCTTTAAACCGGAGGATTCCGATGTTTTGTAAATTGTATTCAATGCTGTAATCATCGGGATGGGTTCGTTTTTAGATGGTATTGGCATGTTTAGATTTTGTAGGGTGTGTTAGGTCTTACGCAAAAAAAAAACCGAATAACAAGAGAGATAAAAAAAAAGTAAAAAAAGTAATTAGATGAAATCGGTACTGAAAAAAGCATCAAACTGTTCTAAAAGCACTTTTGATTTGATCATTTTTCTTAATTTTTCTATCGCTCTTGCTATAGAAACCGAAGGGTTAATCAAATTCAGTTCCGCACCTATTTTTCTTAACTCATGACCTAACACATAACGTCGGTGCACGTATTCATAATCGGTAGGGTGTTTTTTTTCAAACGCCTTTAATACCTCATCGATATCCAGCAAGTAAGACCTCAAACCAACATCTGGAAGTTCGAATTCGGCATAACCACCCCGATACGCTTGTCGGTCGAATTCCGAGGCATCATGATCTTGATTATACGAGGTTGTGGACTTCTTGAATTTATTGTTTTTCGTGTTTTTTCTTCGTAAAAAGTCAGTACAAAAATTATTAGCGATTCTATTTAACCAAGCACCAGACTCCCATTTGGCGATTTCGTCTGCTTTTTCTTCTCTGAGTTTCGACAGAATGTGCAAGCATAATTCTTGAAAAACATCATCGTGTTCCTCAGCATCAAAAATGGATTTCCTAATAACCCCACGCAACCAAGGTTCGTGGCGTCTAACTAGTTCATTAAATATGAGGTCTCGGTTCAATTAATCTAAATTTTATAGGTTAAGGTTTGCTTTTTTCGCTGTAACTGAATAGCCATTTATTTATTTCTTGGGAATCCGCAGGGCCCTCCCAAACTTGGTTAAAACATCGTGCATAAGTAGCGTTTCCGTATTTCATTTCCTTGTTATAATCTTGGAATAAAGCATTTAGCGTTATAAAAAGGGCATCATTAATCTGAATTTTTGGTTTGGGTTGGCGTTTGTATTGTGCGGGCTCAAAAACATTGAAGTGCATAAACTCCTGATAGGATTCGTTGGATTTGATGGTTTTTGATGGTTTATTTTTCTCATTCAGGCATTCTAAAAAAACAGTAACTAATAATTCAAAATTGCTCCCAATGAACAACATGTATTTTTTGTGAGCATGGATATTAATATAATCTTCAATTCTGGTTTTTAAATTCTTTTTCTCATATGTGATTCGAGTATCGTCTTTGTTTTTAAGGGTTGTGCAATTCATGTGTTCATATTGTCCCGTATGCTCATAGAGCAAGAATTCATGCTGGTATTGGTCACGTACATGTGGATCAACATGGTTGTACATGGCTAAAGCGGTTTCTCCAACCCATAGGATGGCTGGGGGCTTTATTTCTCGAGATTTCATGGATTAAGTATTCATTCATATTGTCCTAATTTACGTGGAAAAGAAAAATAATAACATCTTTGTTAAAAAAAGTTACTCTCTAATAAAACAACCCCTGCTCCTCTAAAAATTGTATGTCTATCCTTTCCAATGTTTTTATTGATTGTCAAAGCACGGCTTTAACACAAAATATTTATGCTTCAATTAACAAGGTGAAAGATATTTTGCAACTTGACGAAAAGTACCAATTCAACATAAACCTTCAAGACACAGAGGAGTTATCCTTTTGGATTGCCCGTTTTAATGTGCATACCTCCGGACTCCATTGTTTTTCCATAACGCTGAACAATGCTTGGTTTCTCAGCCATAAAGATGATGATACAGAAATAATTAAGGCGATTCTTCATGAAACCGTCCATGGTTTGGATTATCAAGTAATCAGCAAAAGCATTCGGGACTACGATACGAATTACCAGAACGCTCGGTTGCTTTTGTCCGCAAAAAGTTCGAATAAATTTTGGTTGGTGGCCCATTATTTTTTTACCCTTCGAAGCGAGGGACTCGCGCTTTGCGCAGAACAATTTTTGACGCACCCCTCCGCATTTAGCATGCACCCCGAACTTACCGAAGCGTCGTTCAATGAGGGAATACATTTTCTTCTGAATACGTCATTCCACGACGAGGATCCAGAATTTCTTATCCGATTTTTTGAATCCATTTATGCTTTTGCGGGACCCCTAATGGCCAGGGTGTATCATTTCTCAGAGCTAGATTTCGACCTTAAACAACTGAATTTAATCACCAAGAAGGATTTATCGGAATGGGTAAAGGATGTATTGGATGCGGCACATGAGGCGGGAATACCTGGTTTTTTGGCACAGTTTTCAAAGGCACTAGATGTTGATTTTTGCAGTAATAAATCTATTGTCGATCAACAAGCCACCGCTGTTAAAGATGTTTTTGCTGGTATTGAACCCTTAGATACGTTGGATTTAAAGGAATTTGATAAGTTGCACCCGTGCAACTTAAAGGATATTATTTATGAAGATTTACAAGAGTTGTATGTACTGTATGGAAAAGACGAGAAATTACTTCATGCTTTTCATGGGTACTTAAAAACCAAGAAAGACACCCTTTCCGATGGATTACCTTTTCTAGGACTTTTAGATGATTTTTCAATACTTCGGCACGTCAAGAATGAACTTTTAGCCTTAAAAAGAGCAAATTAATATATACAAGCTTTTACTTTCCGCAAGAGGTGCCATCCGCAAAGTGTACCCGTGTAACTTTAATAAAAACTTTTGTAGCGCCATCCACCCAAGCACTTTCGATATCTGTCATGGTCTCGCCTGGTTCGGCAACACTTGTAAAATTACCTGATTCCCATTTACCCGTGTTTTTTCCCTTGAAGTCCTCAAAATTATTGTAGAAAGAAGCAGTCCAAGTCACACCGTCCACTGTTTTTGCGGAATTATTTTTAAGACTAATATAATACCCAACGTTTTTACCCAGCACATTTTGTGAATACGCCTTGACAGGGTCGATGCCACAAAGTCCTATGTGGGACGATGGTATATCTAACCACAAGCTGGGAAGGATTAGCAGGGAGTACACAATTAGTTTCATAAGGAAATGGAATTTATGTTTTGAACACAAAAAAAAGAAAATTACAATTTAAAGTACTATTTTTAACATAAATTTCACTTTTAATTATGCTTGTTTTATTGCTTTCAGCCGCCGCCCCTGCTTTGCTCATCATGTATTTAGCATACAATTATGATTTGAATAAAGAACCGATAAGAATGCTTGCAATCGCTTTTTTTGGTGGTGTTCTTTCTATATTGTTATCACTCCTCTTTTCCATACCACTTTCGATGTTTCAATCGGAGATGCCACCAGCATTTATTCACTCTTTCTACGATGCCTTTTTTTTGGCAGCCATTCCAGAGGAGTTGGCGAAATGGTTGATTTTTTATTGGTTAATTCGCAAAGCCAAGGATTTCGACCAATATTACGATGGTATTTTGTATGCTATTTTTATTTCCATGGGTTTTGCAATGTTGGAAAATGTGTTATATGTCATGAAAGGAGGCATGTCCGTTGCCGTAGTTAGGGCCGTGCTTTCAGTTCCAGGGCATATGCTCTTTGCCATTCCGATGGGTTATTACTTGTCGTTATCCAAATTTGAACAAGGTAATTTGGCGATCAAGCACCAATGGTACAGTTTTTTAATTCCGGTGTTGTTACATGGCACCTTCGATTTCATTTTGATGTATGCCGGTGCAAAAAAGGATACTAATGCTGCTTTAGTAATTCTACTTTTCCTTGCATTCTTAGTATTCGATATATATATGTGGAGGTTGGGATTGAGAAAACTTAAGGCGATGAGGGAGCGCGATAAGGCCTCCGGAGTATAATTTAACGCCAAGGGTTTAATTTGTTTTAAGGGCGATTATTTCATTTGCCTTTTTCCATTTCTTTTCTTAGCGCATCAATGCTCTTTTTTAATGCTTCAATTTCGCTTTTCAAACCCTTTTCCGTTGGCGAATTTTCCTGTTTTTGCTGTTTTTCCTTTGCAATCCTATCCTGTATTCCGGACGTCATGACTGCCAAGAACACATTCAACGTAATCAATACAGAAAAAATGAAAAAGGATATAATATAAAAATCACTAATCAAGGGGTTAATCGCTTTATAGGTGCGTAGCTCATTTAAAATATCCGACCACCCATTCGTCATTAACATGAATAAATGGAGCATGGCCTCGTACAAATTCGAAAAATCAAGATGTTCAAATTGATGAAAGTTATACAAATTCATCCCAAGAATCGCATAGGTATATACCAAAAAGAAAATCAATACCAAGAAAATAGTGATGGTGGGGATAACCGCTGCAATTTTCTTTTCAATGTTTTTTAAGTAGTCACTTATGCTGAAAATCCGGAAAATTCGTATAATCCGTAATATTCTTAAAATCATTATCACTTCAGGATGCGTGATAAAATGCTTCGCAAACGCAACCCAACTTCCGAATACCAACAGCCCGTCGAATAGAAGCCAAAACCATTTTTCAAGGATATCAATTTGTTGCTGCCGCTCGCTTTCCTCTAAGGTCGAAATATCCTCTTTTGGCTTCTCTTTCAACTTTTTAAGCGCCGTGCGCAATGAAGCAATCGAATTAGGAAATACGAAAATCCGCCAACCAATTTCAAAACTAAAGTAGGCGACACACAACACATCAATACAAGCAAAAACAAAATCTGCGGTACCGTTTTCGCGGATACTGCTCTCTATACCAATAAGAATTACATTACACAAGATAACGAAACTTGATATCCTGTTGAGTTTTTGTTCGGTTAAATGATTTCTTAGATACGTCATGATGATCTAAATTGTGGAATTATGGATTAAATGTAAAGGATAAAATTCGTTAATTTTATAAGGAATCAAGTAATTTAACTTCTAACTTTTTTACCCATGCAGATAAAGTATTCCGTTTTTGTTTTAATCGCCCTCTTAGCGTGCGCATCGTGCGATTCAAGCACCGCTTCCAAACCCCCAAAGCCCTCCAAGGATGCAAAACAAGATCGCGACAGTTCCGCTCTATCCGAAACCCCGAAAGCCAAGTGGAGAAATCCCATCATGACCCCATGGGGTGCTGATATTGCACGAATCGTTCGAGGATATTATTTGGTGGGAGATTTTAATAAAATGCTACAATTTGTGATTGTACCTCCGTGTTACACCTCAAAACAACTGGCGTATTTACTGCGAAAAGCGAAATGGGGGTATGACATCCAAGTGAATAACCTACAATGGATTGAGGACAGTGTGTTTATCTTGAATTATAGAACCAGCAAACAAAATACGGTAGGCGCTGAGCAGTATGTAGGAAGAATTATTAACGATACTGCAAAAATTATCCTTTTCCCGGAAAAAGAAAACCTGTTTCAATACTATGGGGACGAAGATTTAGAAGATCCGTGTAAACTGAAACATTTACTCGATAATATCTATTTTGCTTTTGATAAGACAACGCTGCTTCCTAAATCGAACGAATCCCTGCAAGCCCTTACCAAGTACCTCTACAACAATCCATCTATTTATGCCCATTTTGTTGGGCACTCTAGTTCCGAGGGAGGTAAAGAATACAACAAAACGTTGAGTGAAGGTAGGGCTAAAGCAATTTGTGATTTTCTTGTTTCCAAAGGAATTGACCGTGCAAGATTGAGTTACGAAGGTAAAGGTGACACCCAACCCCTAGAAAAAAACGACACAGAAAGCCATAAAAGCGCCAACAGGAGGGTAGAAATGATTTTAAGCAAAATGGAACGGGAAGCAATACGATGATATTTAATCACTCCCGTAATAATGCGCTGAAAAAGGGGCAATCAAGGTGAGGAAATAAATATCGAGGATTTCTTGAAGGACGAACACAAGGAAGAAAATACCGCTTAATTTTGCACCTCAGTAATCTTGAATTGAAAGATATTTAACTGCCGGTAACCGAAATACACCTTCCTGGAATTAGAACCCTAATAAAAATCCTACATTCAGGTTGTAATAATAATCTTCAATGGGCAAAGGGCGATATCCGTCGTAGGAATGGTCGTATTGAACTTGTACGGTAAAGTGCTTTGTAACGTGAAACGAAACGCGTAAATCAAGAATCCATCGGGGATTAATGAAGTTCTTAAACTTTTGATTCATAGGAAACTGCACAAAAGAACTTGCCGCTAAATCAATTGCATCATTGAATTTTATAGAGGTTTTTAGCGAACTATTTAACCGAGGGAAATATCGTTCCACATTATTTAGACTATCCTTGATAAAACCAAAACCCGAGAGCGAGGGGTTCCATTTTTCGTATTCATAAAACGCGCCAATGCTAGCGTACAAGTCATCTTTTCGGTTTTCCCAAAATCGAAACCTCAGGTTGCATCCACCAAGCGCCCTCCGCTGCAATCCCCAAACAGCATTCCACTGATATTGCATATAAAAATCCGGGTAGTACCTTCGGGTATCGTTATCCCTGTACCGCGTTTGAAAATAACCGTTGTTCTCCAATATATTCTTTCCGTTGAACGAAGCATCGGTGTTCGCCAAAAGGATCCAAACGGTGCGTTGTTTTTTTAGGAAAAAATCATTTTCAATTTGTGCGGCAAATTGCACCAAATTGCGCCGTTGCTTGTCCATGTTGAACCCAAAATTCAACGATAATTTATTGCGCCTGAAAACGGTGTCATTGCTTTGCGTCCTATCTACATTCAACACCTGTGCCTGAATTCCTAGCAAACAAGTGACAAAAAAAAATGTTAATCGATGTTTATTCATTACCTCCTCCAAATATTTTTTCACTAAAGAAACTAAAGAAAAGCGATAAAATAGTAATCATTACTATAAAAGCAGGAATGAACACCAAAAGCAATTAAATTATTTAAAGGGTTAGGCTTCTAAGCTAATGCTCCACTGTTAAGGTTTATTTCCAAGTTTTTGCTACTTTCACGCAAATAAATGTTGAGTGCTTTATGAGCAATAACCTCCCGAATACCCCGAAAAAAGTCGAATTGACGAAAATCGTAATATATTCAATCTTGGGATTGATGCTTGCTGCCTTAATTTTTTTCTTGGTGAAGTCCTTACTCGATCAAAAACGAAACACCGAAGAACAAGCCAAGTCCTTTAAAACCCAAATGAAAGAGCTTAAGTTTGAATTGAAGGCAGTAGAACAGCAGTACCATCGAATGACCCAAAAACGCGATTCGTTGCAAAATTGGGTGGATTATTACCATCCTATGCGCGCGATCATTTACAACGCTAAGTTGCGCGACCGCGTATTGGAAGTTTCCAGCTTCAAACCCGGTGATGTCGCAAAATTTAAAGTGGATTCCACCAGCGCGGTCATCGTAGAAATCAAAGTAGGAGGCAATGACCTCACGTATTACGTGAACTATTTAGTTAAAAATAGAAAAGGTCAACTCGTGGAAGTTTCTCCTTACGAATTGTTTAAGCCTTAACGCTTATTTTTCCTTAGGTTTTATTTATTTGATTCGTGGACGCAAGCAAAAGCGATACATTTTGCGCTATTCGCACGCAGATATCTTCCAAAGGCAAATCGTTTTCATCTCTCCCAAACGGGTCTTCAATTTCCTCGGCGAGGATTTCCATGGAAACCAAGGCATAAAATACAAAAGTGGAGATCAACACCGACCAATATTGAAACGGCTCTACAAAGGCAAGAGGCATAGTAATCACGTAAAGAAAAATGAATTTCTTAAAAAATAAACTATACGAAAGGGGAATAGGGGTTTTTTTAATGCGTTCGCAAGCTCCAAGACTGTCGATTAAATTGGCAAGTAATTTATTTAAATGCATCCACTGAGCCGGTTGAATCCGGTTTGCTATTAATAATCGATGCACTTCAAATTGTAGCTCTTTGACGACAAGTAAAGGTTGATTATCTGTGGATGCTAATTCTTGAATTCCTTTTGTGTTTGTAATTTTCTCACCTCTTAAATGGCTTTTTAAACTCGCACTGAAAAATGTGATTAATTCCACAATTCTTTGGCGTTCGGTTTCCTTCAAATCTAAAGTTGAAAAGAGGATGGCCAAGTTTCTGGAATCATTGACCACGGATCCCCACATTTTTCGCCCTTCCCACCAACGGTCATAAGCGGTGTTCGTTCGAAAAACAAGCAATAAGGAAATAACGAAACCCAAAAGAGAATACACCGAAGTGAGGTTTTTCAGTATGGGTTTTGAACCAAAAAAATGCATTTCTAAAAACGTAATCAACGCGGTAAGGAGAGCAATATAGATAAGTTCTTTCCAAAGAATACGAATCGTATCGCTTTTGTGAAGCGAGAATATGAAATGTACCCAATTCTTTGGATTGTAATTAATCATTTAAACAAGATTCAATATATTGGATTGAACAAATAAAAACGATTTCGATGCCTATTGTTTTATCCAATTGGATTTCCATGGACCCAGGTGCAGTACATAACTACCGGATGAAAAATCCCCCACATTCAATTGGAAAGTGGCGTTGGTCATGATTTCTTTTAGCACTATTTTTCCGCTTATATCTACTACGGTTAAGGTTTCTCCCAGGTATTTGGAATCGGCGGTAACGGTTAAGGTGGTTTGTGTCGGATTGGGGAATACGTTCATCGCTACCCCTACATTTTCCTCCATCCCCACCCCAATGCCCGGCAATTCCGTCCACTTAAAAATCTTAGGCATGCCCAACGTATCAAAGCTCATCTCCGCGATGGCCAATTTCCCGCCTTTTCCCACCCAAGAGTAGCTGTGCGTCGTATCCTTACTGCTGCTCACCAAGGTCCAGGTTGGTGGGAATAACGGCATGGCGAAAATGGAATCCGTTGCAATTTCGATCGTGTGAACACGCAACACATCGTACGTTCCATGAGGGGTAGTAATTTTTCCCCAAGCATCCGTGGTGTCTTTCACCAAGGAACTGCGCTTGAACTTAATTTGACTGATCAACGGATTGATTGCCTGCCCCGGCACCGTAACATTGATGCCATACGTATCGCTGAAACTGGAACCGTAGGTCCTTGGGAATTGATGCAACGTAAGATCGGGAGAAAACGCTGCGTTGATCACGCCCGTTCCTAACAAATCGCCGGAAAACCCTTGGGTTGAAAAGCTTTGAGCGGCATTTTTAAAATACAAATAATTCGTGTTGTCCGTGGTCATGGCCATGTTCGATGTGCCGAATTGATTTCCATTTGGGGTAGAGGCTACTGAAACCACACTTGTATTTTCCGAAATCACATAATTGCTCGTTGCGGTGAAATTCCATGTTTGGTTAGGACCGCTTCCTCCAGGGCCTTGCAACACGGTCATCGTGTCTGATTTCCTCGGAATATTATCGCCCACCGATGGCATATCGTTTTGGTCTAGGGTGATTTGTGCAGACAAAGCGCCTGCAATAAGGCAGGCAACGAGCAGTAAAGCAGATTTCATAACGATTTGTTTTTTCAAATTTAAGCAATTTTTCGAAAGCGAAACACTCCCATACCCAGTAAAGCGAGCAACAGCACGGCAAACAATAAGTGCGCTGTTTGCACCAGTCCCGGCAAATCGAAATAGGCCAAAAGGACGCCCGCCGTCAGTTCGGTGCCAAGTATAAGAAAGGCCCATCGAATAATTGGAATTTTATGCGCTCGTTCGTTTCGCCAAGCCAAATAGGCAACAATAATTAACACCAACCAGCTAAAACTTCGGTGAATCAAGAACTCGATTCCAAAATAATCGCTCCAAGCTTCGCGGCCCAAGCCCTGCTTCGTCAAGACATCGATGTATTCCCGCACTTGGGTACCCAAAAACATTTGATAAAAGGTAATGCCGAATACCGCCCACCACAGGTAAAAGGTAGCTTTATTGACGCGAATGGGCGTGCCCTGTTTTGGGGAGATTCGATAAACAAGGTACAACTGAATCAGTAAGATAACCAAGGCTAAAAACAAATGCACGGTAATCGTCCAAGGCACCAAGTTCGTGGCCACTACGATCGAACCCAACCATGCTTCCACTGCGATGAGCACCAGATTAAGTGCGGAAAGTCCGAGCAGCCAGCGTTTTCGGTAGAAAAGGATGCTCCAAACAAAGCCCAACAGCATGAGATTGCCAGCCATAAATCCCAACAAACGGTTGATGTACTCGGTGTAGGTGCGGGCCGCATTGAAGGGCTCGTCTTGCAGCAAGGTGGGGTCTTTTTCGATCTTTTGGGCGTTTTCTTCCATGCCCAGTTTACGCAGAAAGGCACAGAATTTCACCGCTTTTTTGGCTCTTTTTTCTTGAAATATGGACAAGTAATTCGAGGGCAATTGGGATTCAGCGGTGGGAGGAATCCACTGTCCGAAGCACTTGGGCCAATCTGGACATCCCATACCCGATCCCGTAATGCGCACCAAACTCCCAGCGCAAATGACCAAAAACAAGCTAATCAACGTGATCCATTGAAAGCGGAGGAAACGTTTTGAGAATTTCACATGCAAAATTAGTGCATTCAATGCAAAGTATCCTGACCTATCCTCAGGAACATTGAAAATACACGAAGCGAGGAAGCGCAATACGTAAAGAGAAATTCAGCAATACCGGTGAAAATCTTGTGGAGATGCTAAAGCATTATTCCTTTGAATTAATACCTAGTTTTAACATAGCATAGGTGAATTTACAGTCGGCTGCTTTTTCAAGCGCTTTAAGGAGTTTTTGCTGAACCACGTCTTCTTTGTCTGCCGTGTATATATGGTCATATTTTTTTTCTAAACTAGAAATACACTTTTCTGTTTCTTTTCCCATGGATTCTAACGCTGTTGCGTCAGTCATTGCCTGCTCGGGGTTTTCGCTCATGGTAGCTTGAATCCCTACCATCATTTTTTCCTGATCTCCATTGGAATTAATGATAGCAGTCTTCATGGCAGGAGAAATGTTGGAGCTACTTTTATTGATACAAGCACACATATCCACAGCCAAGTTGTCATAATCGTCACTGCTCGCCATATTACAAGCAAATAAAACAGTCATCAGTACCGCGAGGGTCAAAAAGAATACATTTTTCATAGGGTAAAATTTAGGTTGACACGAAGATAGGTAATTAAGCAAAAGGAGAACAGAAATTGGAAAAAAATACGTGGATTGCGCAGCAAGGAGATAACCTATGGTTTTTTGGTTGGTTGACTCAAATACCGAATCACCTCCGCGGCACCGTGCAAGCCAAATAAGGCCGGCATGTAGCTGATGGTCCCGTAAAAAGATTTCTTGAAGTTCGTTCCATCGGTCATTTTAAGCGATTTTTTGTCTTGCAATTCGGAAGAAAAAACGGCCTTAATTCCCCGCAGGGATGCACCATGCCGTTTGATGCGTTTTTTAATATGCGAACCCAGTTTGCAATTATGGGTATCGACCAAGTTTACCACTTTAACTGTGGAGGGATCAGATTTTCCCCCAGCGCCTAAATGGGTAATGACCTTGATTTTTAATTTTTTACACATTAAAAGCCACGCGAGCTTGGGCGATACCGAATCGATGCAGTCCATGACATAATCCGGTTGATAGGTGGTTAATAATTCCCAAACGCGCTCTGGAACTACGAATTCTTCCACAACGTTCAGGTTTACCTCAGGATTGATATCGCGAAGTCGTTCTGCGAGTACCACTGCTTTGTTGCGCCCCACCGTGGAATCTAAGGCGGTAAGCTGGCGGTTTTTATTCGTGGGGTCGAAGACGTCTCCATCAATGAGGGTAATCGTTCCAATTCCTGCCCTGGCAATGAATTCCCCTGCAAAAGAACCTATTCCGCCAAGTCCTACAATCATCACGTGCGATTGCGACAGTTTTTCGATTTTTTCGGCCCCGATCAACAACTCAGAACGCTCTAACCAATGGCTCATGGGCCAAAAATAGAAAGAAAATTTTGTTCAATCATGGGAATAAGCTCCTCCATGGTACGCCCAGTAGCCAAACAAAAATTATTATAAACGGCTTCAATGCTTTCCAGTTCGTCGTCGGTCTCGAAAAGCAAACGATTCAAAGGAATTGTTGCAAGTAAGGGAAGAAGTTGAGGATTCCTCAGGGCTGCAGGACCGATACTTACATGGATGGCTGTCGCAAGAAGTCGAGGCAATTGTTTTGGGGCATTAAAGCCATGGATCACCCAAGGGGTGCGGTGGTGGCTTGCATAGAGTGCGAAAAATTCGTCCCAAGCGCGGACCAGGTGAAAGATGACTGGTTTTTGCAGTTCATTTGCAAATTGGAGCTGGGCTATTAGAACCGCTAGTTGAAGTTCGAGGTTCGGCCCTTGGAGGCGATCCAAGCCCACTTCCCCTAAGGCAACGCAGTTTGGTTGGTGCAATGCATGTTGTATTTCTTCCAAATTCGCTTGGTCGGCAAGCCAAGGATGCACACCGAATGAGTGTTTTTGAGAAGGGGATATTTGACTTGCTTGCAGCACGGAAATTTCAATCGGACGGAAATGGTGGGTGTGAGCATTGTAAAAGCGCATGTGAAAACAAATTTAAGGCCTTGTTAAGAAAAGTTTTCAAATGTGGTGGATTTTTGTATATTCGGCGACAATTAAATCGAAGTTAATAATGGAACCTCAATCCCCAAAGGCAAAAATTCGTCACCCAAAAGCATTGTATTTATTGTTTTTCACTGAAATGTGGGAGCGATTTAGTTATTATGGAATGCGCGGAATCTTGATTCTTTACCTTACTAAAACGTATTTTCAAGGTGGATTGGCGATAAAAGAAACAGATGCTTCATTAATTTACGGTTTCTTTACAGGATTTGTGTATTTCACACCCTTAATCGGAGGATGGTTAGCCGACCGATTTCTTGGTCAAAGATTAGCCATTACCATTGGGGGTATCACAATGATGATGGGGCAGTTTACCTTGTTTGCAATGAATAACCATGTGGGTTTATATTTAGGATTGGTTCTGCTTATCATAGGAAACGGTTTTTTCAAACCGAATATTTCGACCTTGGTGGGAAGGCTTTATGAAGAAAATGACCCCCGCAGAGATGCTGCATTTTCGATTTTTTATATGGGTATTAACTTGGGTGCTTTCTTAGCGCCATTGGTCATTGGGATTTTTAGCGATGATATTTTTGCTGTGAAAGATGCTTCGGGGACTATTGTAACGTATGGCTATAAATATGGATTTCTGATTGCTGGCATAGGAATGTTACTTGGGCAAGTATTGTTCAATTCTTTGGCGAAAAAGTACTTAAAGGATATTGGCTTAAAGCCCGCTAGCGCCACGAATAACTCGAATGATACGGAAGTAAAGCCGGTAGCCAAGGAGGATCGTCAGCGACATATAGTGATTTTTATTTTGACGGCTTTCGTAGTATTCTTTTGGGCGGGATTCGAGCAAGCTGGTTCTTCACTTTCCTTGTATACCGATAAATTTATTAATCGAAATCTTTTTGGTTTTGAAATTCCTACTTCTTGGTTTCAGTCTGTAAATCCATTGTTCATTGTTGCGTTTGCACCTTTATTTGCATGGTTTTGGACCAGTTCATTGGGTAAAAAATTATCCACGCCAGTAAAAATGGGCTTGGGAATGATATTATTAGGAATCGGATTTTTCTTCATGTTGGGTGCCGTAGCGGAACGAGGTGGTGATAGCCCCGATGTGGCCGTTAAAGCCTCGCTCATGTGGTTGGTTTTGACCTATCTCCTTCACACCATTGGTGAGTTGTGCCTATCTCCAGTAGGGCTTTCTGTGGTAACTAAATTATCGCACCCAAAATTCGCTTCTTTAATGATGGGGGTATGGTTACTTGCATCCTTTTTAGCTAACATCATTGGCGGTTTTGTAGCTGCGGTGGTAGAATCCCTTGGTGCTTCCACCATTTTTGCCACGATCGCCGCATTTGTAATCTTCCTAGGATTGGTAATGATCTTCTTGAACAAAGTTATACTAAAACTTATGAATGGCTTGCGCTAGCCACAAGCTAAGTGATTCCTGTTGAGCTGGCCTAAACCTTCATTTAACTAGCATCTCGGCTTAAGTCTTACACTCTGTACTTCTTAAAAAAGCTTTCCCAGTTCCAAAGAAAATGGATCAGTAATTCGTCGAGCCGCTTCAATAACACCGGATTTGGGGAATTTACACGCTTGAAATATTCGTCCTGAAACTCATTCAATTCGTACTTATGAAACACGGCTTTGGACATTGCATACAACGTAGTTTTCGACGGCACATTCACGCGCTTCATGAATTGCTTGTATTCTTGTATTAGTTGCCGTAATTCCAAAGAATCCATCGAATAGGATGCCGCAAGTTTCTCTTGCACTAAATGAATGGTTCGCGTTCCGGTATGTCCTTCAAACAATCGCTCCATTTCGATGATATTGGCCGTTATTACAATGAGTGCAAAATCATGGATGTTTTGCGGTAATACCGAAGGAGGACTTACAAAACTTGGATCCTCGTTGATGCAATCACATACCGTCTCAAACCCACGATCAATCACATCAAAAATTCCATTCACGAATATGGTGGATATTTGATCCTCGGTGAGTTTTTTCTTGAGAAAATTAGACAACATTGCGTTAAGCGAATATTAAGTTTCTGCAAAAATAAGGATTGTAGGCACGCTTAAAATTTTACAGCCTTTTATGTTATTAACGGAGTTTTCAACACTTATCCTTCGTACTTTTGTCGAAAATTTACCGCATGAAAGCCACAATTGTTACTTCTAAAGGCAACATGGTTGCCGAACTTTACACTTCCGATGCCCCAAATACGGTGGCTAATTTTCAAAAACTTGCCGACCAAGGGTTTTACAATGGCCTGAAGTTTCACCGTGTAATTCCTGATTTTGTTATTCAAGGAGGTTGCCCCAACACCCGCGACGGAGCTCAAGGTTTGCCCGGAACGGGAGGGCCCGGCTATCAAATCGATTGCGAATTGGAAGGCGAATTGCAATATCACGACCGTGGTGTACTATCCATGGCGCATGCTGGGAGAAATACCGGTGGTTCGCAGTTTTTTGTATGCCATTCCCGAAATAACACCGCCCACCTTGATCGAAACCATACGTGTTTTGGAAAAGTAACCGAAGGGTTGGATGTGCTAGACGCCATCACCCAAGGCGATACCATCGAGCAAATTTCCGTTAGCGAATAACTACGCTTCCTGAAAGTTTCCGAATTGGGCAATAATCAGCGAGGCCAGTTCTTCACCTATTCGGTCCTGCGCCTCGTTGGTTGCTGCCCCGATGTGCGGCGTGCAAGCAATTTTTGGGTGATTCAATAAGCGGGAGTCTGGATTGGGTTCGTTGTTGAACACGTCCAAAGCGGCAAAGGCAACTTGACCCTCATCCAATGCTTGCAACAAGGCTTCTTCATGCACCACACCACCGCGCGCTGCGTTGACGATACGTACCCCCTTTTTCATAGTTTTGAATTCTTCCTCACCCAATACTGCCCCTCCATCCGCTTGTTTGGGTACATGAAGCGAAAGGTAATCCAATTCCGGTAGCACTGCATTCAAGTCCGTGCTGCACGCCACGGGAACTTTTACTAATTGGTTTAGGCCTACTGGAACTTCAACTTCAATTTGTGTTGCTTCTTTGCCTACTGCCACCACCCGCATTCCCGCCCCGAGGGCGTAACCCGCCAAAGCTTGACCAATTCTTCCAAATCCAACGATTCCAAGGGTTTTGCCACGCAATTCCACGCCTTTTCCGTAGGCTTTCTTAAGGTTGTTGAAGTCTCCGCTGCCAAGGTTTCGATAGGAGTCATGCAGGAACCGCGAAATAGAAAACATATGGCCCATCACCAGCTCAGCTACGGACTGTGAGGATGAAGCGGGTGTATTAATCACGGTGATTCCTTTTTCCTGAGCATAGCGAACATCGATGTTATCCATTCCAACTCCTCCACGGCCGATCAATTGAAGCGAAGGGCATGCATCAATGAGTTCTTTTCGCGCGGTGGTTGCGCTTCGAACTAACAGGATTTCAATGCCGTGCTGATTCAGGTAGTCTGCTAAAGTTTCTTGCGCCACTTTATCGGTGATTACTTGATAACCTGCTTGTTCCAGGGCTATTTTACCGGCTTCAGAGATGCCGTCGTTGGCTAATATTTTCATAATCAAGTAGTTTTTTCAAATTCTTTCATTACTTCCACCAACACTTGGACGCTCGCTAAAGGAAGGGCATTGTAAAGCGAGGCGCGGTAACCACCTACAGAGCGATGTCCGGGTAATCCTACGATTCCAGCGGCTTTCCAAAGGGCATCAAAATCGGCCGCGCGGGATTCGTCGTTCAATAAAAACGTAACATTCATGTTCGAGCGATCCTCCACAGATACAGCGCCTTTGAACTGGCTATTGCGGTCAATTTCATTATACAAAAGTTGTGCTTTCGCAATATTTCGTTGTTCTGCGGCAGCAACGCCTCCATTGGAAATGAGGTCTTTCAGGTTGAGCATGGCCACGTAAACGGCAAACACGGGGGGCGTATTCATCATGGATTCCTTATCTACGTGCTGCTTGAGGTCTAGGTAGGTAGGTAAGAATGGGGAAGTGGATTTTCCAAGAACTTCATCCTTAACAATGTAAACGGTTGCCCCTGCTGGACCGAGATTTTTCTGAGCACCGGCATAGATTAAATCGAAATCTGAAACGTTGATTACTTTGGAAAATATGTCAGAGGACATATCGCAAACCAGGGGTAAATCGGTGGCGGGAAACGTGTGGAACTGGGTGCCAAAAATGGTGTTATTCGACGTGAAGTGTACGAAATCTAGGCTTCTAGGAACCGAATAGTTTTTGGGAATATACGTAAAGTTCTTATCTTCCGAGCTTGCGAAAACCGTTACATCGAGTCCTACTTTTTTCGCCTCTTTGATGGCTCCGGAGGCCCAAGTGCCCGTGTTCATGTAACCGGCGGCTTTGTGTTCGCGCATCATGTTGAGCGCGGCGATGGTAAACCCGAGGGTGGCCCCACCTTGTAAGAACGCTACCGAGTAACCTTCCGGAACCCCAAGTGCTTGCTTCGTAAGGGCGATGGCCTCATCCATTACCGCAACAAAGTCTTTGTGACGGTGAGATACTTCCAAAATGGATAAACCATTAAAATCTAAAACAGCTTTCGAGGCTTGTTCAAAAACAGGTTGGGGTAAAATACACGGACCTGCACCAAAATTGTGTTTCATTGTTCTTTGTTTTAGGGATTGATTGTTGAGTTAAGTCCGTGGCTTGTTACAGGTTAAGCCTCGGTTTTCGGCGCTTTAGTAGTTTTTTTATTCCCTTTTTCACTTGCCACTTTCTTTGTAGCTTGGGGTTCTTTTTTTGGTGCTTCAGCACCTTCAATAATCGCAACTTTAGAGCTTGTAATTGAGGTACTTTCCTTTCGCTTACGCACGTTTCCGTAGGATCCCATTACCCGTTTTCCTTTAGCTGTTTTTTTATCTCCTTTTCCCATGTGTGTATTATTTTTTCGTACTGTAACAAAGTTAAAATTCTTTTTCTAAAAACACGTTGCGGAATTGTTTTTCCAACATTTCTCCTCCATTAAGCATGCGTTTGCACCATTCGATTTTTAAATGCGTTTGTTCATCGCGTGTCAGTTGCCAAGGAAGGGTAGACGCGTTGATACGTTCTTTAAGCACTTGCAATAACAACGCAACTGAAACAGAGAGGTTGAAGCTCTCAGTAAAACCGTACATGGGAATTTTCACATGGTAATCTGCTTGCTCAAGCAATCCTTCGGAAAGCCCAAGGCGTTCGGTCCCAAAGCAGAGCGCTACGGGTTCATTTAAGGGAAGCGATTGAGGTGTATAGGCATGCGCATGGGGTGAGGTTGCCACAATTTTATATCCTCGGGATTTTAAGGCGCGAAGGCAATCCTCGGTGGCCCTACCGCGTTCGGTGTAGCGATGTAAATCGACCCATTGCCCTGCACCTCGGGCGGCTTTACGTTGCAAGGTATATTTATAGCGATCTTCAATCGCGTAAAGGTCTTGCACCCCAAAACACTCACAAGTGCGTATTACCGCAGATGCGTTGTGCTCTTGAAACAAGTCTTCTAAAACCACGGTTATATAACGGGTTCGTTCTTGAACTATTTGTTCGAACAAACGTGCTTTGTGCTCAGTTAATAGGGCTTCAAATTGTTGATATACAAAATGATTTTCGCTCATCAAACGATTATTTTGGGTCTTCTTTGCCGGAATAATCGCTGCGCTTAATCCATCCCCTTCGCAGAAAGTAAAGGAACAGCAATATGCTTACGATAAACATAATTCCCCAAACGACGAAATAAGCGTATTTCATTTTCAGTTCGGGCATGGTTTCAAAGTTCATCCCATAGACCCCAACGATGAAGGTTAGCGGAATAAAAATAGAACTAACGATCGTTAAGGTTTTCATGATTTCATTCATGCGTTGACCTTGGGACGCGTAGTAGAAATTCGCGAGACCGTCCAGGATTTGAATTTGACCATCGATTTCGGTAATCAAATTATTGCTGTGATTGTGAAGGTTCGTAAAATAGCGCAAGTTTCCGGGGTGAATTAACGTTCCCTCGCTGCTGGATATTTGTTCCGTAATATAGCGCATAGGGCGGGCAATCGTGCTCAATTGTATTAATTTCCTTTTTTGGGCTTCAATGTCGTGCAAGATTAATTTGTCTTCGTGTTCATGAAGCCTTAATTCCAAGCGGTCGGTTACCACAATTACTTCGTCTAAAATAGAATAGTAATTATCTAAAATGGCCTCCATGCATCGGTATAAGAGAAAATCCGATTTTTGAGAGCGAATTTTACCTTTGGTTTTTTCAATGCGCTCCCGAACCTCGTCGAAGTAATTATTGCGTTTGGTTTGCAACGTAATTAAATAATCTCTCCCTAGAAAAAAGCTCACCTGATCTTCTTCTAAATGTTCCATATCCCCGGGTATACTCTTAATGAACATTACACTGAAATACAAATAACTGGGGTATTCCTCTACCTTAGGTCTTCGCTGCCGTACATAAATGTTCTCGATACTTATTTTCTCAATATTCAATTTAGTACATAATTGAAGAATGGAGTCATGATCCGATAGTCCGTGGATGTTTAACCAACATAAATGGTCTGCATCCAGTTCTGCCTCCAAAAAATCGTTGGAAAAATACGCTACTGAATCCCTTTTTAAGGCATAAAAACAATGGTTGTATTTATAAAGCTCGCATTGATTCTCCATAATTTACCTTTTATATGCCTCAGAGGTACTGCACTTCGCGCATTGGATTTTCTTGAAAAAAAAACGCCATATTAAGTACCCCAAGGCACCTAAAACAACAAGAATTACTGCGATTTTTTCAAGCATGCGCTAAGGTAATTAATTCTTGTAACAATGCACAACGTCGGTTGATTCAGAACTTATTGCGAAGTGTAAAGGTTTAGCTTTAAAATAATTGGTAACATAAAAAAGCTCCACCATAGGCCATGGCTCCAAAGAGCAACAGTTGAATTATGGGGATGCGCCAAGAACCCGTTTCGCGTCGTGCTACGGCCAAGGTCGACAAACACTGCAGCGCAAATACATAAAAAACCATCAGCGAAATTCCGGAAGCTAGCGTAAACTTCTTACTTCCATCGGCCTTTTTTTCCTGCAGGAGTTTATCTTTTAAGCGATAACTCCCCGAAGTTTCTGCATGAGCATAAATCGTCGACAAGGTACCAACGAACACTTCTCTTGCCAGGAACGAAGATCCTATGGCAATGCCAATCTTCCAATCGTATCCCAAGGGAGCTATTATAGGTTCGATTCCTTTTCCAAATTTTCCCAGATACGAATGCTCAAGTAACACGGAGGACTCTAGGCGTTCGCGCTCATCGTTTTGAGCACTTATGTACGCTTCTTGTTGCTTTAAAACTCGAAGTGCGGTTTTGCGCTCAGCGGTTGGACCATAATTCGATACTGCCCAAATCACAATGGATAATGCGAGAATGATCCCACCGGCTTCTAAAACGAATACCTTAATTTTGTCGAAGACGGTCATCAATATATTGCGCCAATGCGGAGGTTTAAACTCGGGGATTTCAATCAAATACAACGATCGCCTGTCCTGGCGAAGCACCTGCTGCATTACCCAAGCTACGGTTAAAGCTGCAACAATACCCAATAAATATAAAGCGAAAAGCACCAAACCCTGCAATTGTACAAATCCCAAAACGGTTTTTGAAGGGATGACCACCGAAATAATCAGCGTATAAACTGGAATTCGTGCGCTACAACTCATAAGAGGAGCCACAAATAAGGTAATTAGTCGCTCCTTGGGATTGGGGATTCCGCGCGTGGCCATGATCCCGGGAATTGCACAAGCCATACTGGATAATAAGGGCACAACACTTCTGCCGTTCATTCCAAAAGGCCGCACCAATCGATCCATCAGAAAAACAGCACGGGCCATATACCCCGAATCTTCCAGCAAGGCAATGAAAAAAAAGAGCAAGGCAATTTGAGGTATAAAAACCAAAACTCCGCTTATTCCAGGGATTATTCCGTTGCAGACCAATTCCTGAAAAGGACCTTTGGGAAGTAGACCGGATAGGTAATCCGAAACCCAGTGAAATCCTTGTTCTATGGCGTCCATTGGGAAGGAGGATAAGGTAAAAACTGCTTGAAACAAGCCAATTAATATCAAAGCAAAAAAGAAGTATCCCAGAATGGGGTGGGTGAGTATTCCATCTAAGGAACTTTTTTCTTTGGATCTGGTTCGGGTAATTACCGACTTGTGAAACAGCTCGGATGCCTTTTGAAATCGTTTTTCGGCGTCCTGCTCCTGAAGCGATATATCCTCCAAAGCAATCATTCCCTGACTTACGGAAAAATAGGTTTCCTTTAAGCCATGTTCCATTTGATGTTGAAGGGCTTTTAGCAGGCGATCTTTTCCGAGTCCAACACGCGCATTCATAAGGACCACAGGCGTATTCGCGAGTTCCATTTCCAGCACATCTTGCTTGATTTCTACTCCGTTACGTTCCGCCAAATCCACCATATTAATGGCTAAGACCAAGGGAATTTGTAAATCGGCAAGCTGTGAAAACAGAAATAAACCCCGTTCCAGGTTAGAAGCATCGACCACCACCAACCCAATGCATGGTTCCTCTTGGGGATTCAAGGCGTTAAGCGCATTGTATACTACCTGCTCCTCGGCACTTTTTGGATAAATGCTGTAAATCCCGGGAAAATCGACGATCTCATGTTGTTGTCCTTGGAAGGTCATCGTTCCCGATTTTTGGTCAACGGTAACCCCGGGGAAATTTCCTACTTTTTGACGCAATCCTGTTAATGAATTGAATAGAGTACTTTTACCCGAATTGGGGTTTCCTAGTAACAGTATTTTCACCGCTTAGGATTAATTTACGATAATAAAATCGGCATCTTCAGACCTTACGGAAATGTTGGTATTTCCACATTGAAAAGCAATGGGACCCTGGAAGGGAGCGCGCATCATTAGGGTGATTTCCACGCCGGGAACCACACCCATTTCCAGTAATTTGGTACGCAACAAGGGGTGATTAATTTCTTTGATTTTAGCTTTTCCCCATTTCGGTATCGCGCTCAGTTTCATGTTACAAAAGTATGGCATTGAAGGAAAATTAAAATACCTTAAAAAAGGTATTTATGGTGCCAGAACAAAGCGAGCCGTTTGGCGAGAGCGTTGTTCCAAAAGAATTTTCCTGCCTTGAAGTAATTCCGCTAAAATTTCAGAGGTATAATGCCTCACGGTCAAAAGCTCCACCTGTTCGTTGTATTTGCAGCTAAATTCAGGTTTGAACAGATCGATTAACCGAGTCATATCCACTTTATCTCCGTCCACTAACGTAGAAAAATTCAAGGCGGAATTTTGCATCAAGTTGATTTTTATGGCATTAGCATAAAATCGTTCAAAAACCTTGGCCAATGCCTCTTCGTTGATAAAGGAAAAATCGTTGGCAAAAATCGTTAGCAAAATCTGATTTTTTTTCACAATAAACGACGGGATGAGGTGATCTTGCGAAGTGTCGCTTTGCACCACGGTACCCGCACTTTGTGGATCAATAAAACTTTTAATATACAACTTAATTCCTTGGTTTTGAAGAGGCTTTATCGTTTTTGGATGGATAACACTGGCGCCAAAATAGGCGAGTTCAATCGCTTCCTTGTAAGAAATGGATTGGAGCAATTGGGTGTGCTGAAAATATTTAGGATCGGCGTTGAGCATTCCGGGAACATCTTTCCAAATCGTTACGTCCTGGGCGTTTAGCGCAAATGCAACAATCGCTGCGGAGTAATCCGAACCTTCTCGACCCAAGGTGGTGGTGAAGCCTTCGGCAGTATGGCCAATAAATCCTTGGGAAATAAAGCAGGTAACTTCGGGATGTGCGGCAATTTTCGCTTGGAGTTTTTGGGTGGTCTTTTCCCATTCCACCTTAGCTTCCTTGTAATGGTGGTCGGTACGTATCAACTGCCTGGAGTCCAACCACAGGGTAGAAGGATGGACGGTCTCCAAATAGGCTGCTAAGATTTTTGAAGACAGGACCTCCCCCAAGGATACTATTTGGTCGTACTCAAAGCCAAAATGCTCCGAGATTGGATCGTGGTAGCGTTTTCTTAGACCTTCGAAAAGCAGTTGAATTTCATGGGAGAGCCTTGAAAGGTCGGGCAAGGGCAACTCCTGAAGGATTCCCTCATGAAACGATTGGATTTCTTGAATGGAATTTTCAAAGGCGGTATGATTTCTTTCCAGTAAATTTTTTACGACAACCTCTAAACGGTTGGTTGTTTTATCCATGGCCGATACCACGACGAATAATCGGTCGGAGCGGTAGGGTTCCAACAAGCTCCCTAAATTGATGATGGCAGGAGCGTTTTTTACCGAAGCACCTCCAAACTTAAATACTCTCATGATAGTTGATGGGTTAAATGCTGCATGCGCTTCCTTACTTCAGCACCCTGATAAATTACGTCATAAACAGCCGTTAAAATAGGCATAGACACTTCAAATTTTTTATTAATTTCCATCAAACTACTTGCAGCGTAATATCCTTCGGCTACCATGCCCAGCTCCAATTTTGCCGATTGAATGGAATAACCTTGTCCGAGCATGAATCCGAAGGTGCGATTTCTGGAAAATTTCGAATAACAAGTTACCAACAAATCCCCAAGATAAGCGCTGGAGGCCACATCCCGATGGATTGGATGCACCCGATCAATGAATCGTTTCATTTCTTGCAGGGCATTCGAAACTAAAACGGCTTGAAAATTATCCCCATAGCCAAGTCCTGCATACATACCCGAAGCGAGTGCGTATACGTTTTTGAGGATCGCGGATAATTCCGCGCCGAATAAATCATCGTTGCCATGCACTTCTACATAATGACATTTTAAAACACTCGAAATCAGCATGCGAAGGGCTTCATTTTCGCTTCCAATCGTCAAATAGGATAAACGCTCCAGTGCAATTTCTTCGGCATGGCAGGGGCCACAAATAATCCCTAGATTTTCGTACGGAATTCCATACGTTTTGTGGAAATAGCGGGCTGGGATAGCGTGGAATTCAGGGATGATGCCTTTTACTGCGGAAAGGACGAATTTTCCATGAAACGCCTTGGTTTGCGTCCGGCTTAAGGTGGAATGGAGGTAAGCTGATGGGACGGCGACGAGGATGATATCCGTTGCTTCCAGAAAATCGTCAAGGTCGTCGTACAGGTGTAAACGGTCCAGATCGAATGTTACCGATTGTAAATATTTTGGAGGATGGGTATGTGCTTTTAGATAAGCAATGTGTTCGGTATTGCGTAGGAACCAAGAAACTTGATTCAAGTTGTTCGCGAGCAATTTTGCCAAAGCGGTGGCCCAACTTCCACTTCCCAGTACCCCAAAACGATAGGTTTTTTCAATTTGCACGATAATCAAAGGTAAGATTTATCGCAGAATTAATTAAAATTCATGATTTCTCCGGTTTTCAAAGCCTCTGCAAAAGCATCGCGCATACGCTCCAATTTTAGTTTTGCTTGCGGATTACCGGAATAGGCTTCCATTTTGGTTTTGTAATATGTATGCAAGGATTGACCGAATAAATCTTGTTCAAGCCGTTTTTTGATTTCAAGGATTTTGGCATTTACGCCAATTAAGTAATGCTCCATTTCTCCCAAACGGGTGAGTTCATCTTGCGATAAATTCTTTTTTTTGAGCAAATAATGATAGTGCGGAAGCAATTCTTCCAGCAATCGCATGAACTTTTCCAGTTCTTCGTCTAACTCCTTTCGATTGGATTTAAAGTCAGCCATTTGAGGGTAAAAATAACATTTTATCAAAACGGTGAACCTTAAAACGATTTTTTTTATTCCAACCGAAAGTTCGTAGGATCGTTCCCTGCGAGAAAAGCTTTAAAATCCATCGATTTTTTGCCTTCCAACTGCAATTTAGTAACACAAAAATAACCTTCTTCACAGGGGATTAAAATGCCTTGAGGACTTGGTTTCAAGGGTTCCTTGGGGTCGGATGTGCCATCCATTGGAAATCCTTCGTGAATTTTACATAATACCTGTTTTAAACTTTTCTGATCGATGAATACCGCGTAAGCCGAAGGAAAAGGATTCAAACCACGAACAAGGCGGTCAATTCTCGTTGCGCTGAACTGGGGATGAATGCGCGTGTTCAGTTTGGTAAGTTTGGGTGCCTCTTTTAAGTCGCTCGTAGGTATTTGAGGTGTTGCTTTTACCGTACCTTGTTCTAACGCGTTCAAGGTTGCTAGTATGAGCTGGCTTCCGGGTTCGAGCATCGCGTCGTGCAATATACCCGTGGTCCAACGAGGGGCTATGTTCAGGGTGTGTTGCAGTAATAGTTCTCCGCAATCTATCCGGTCGTTGATGAAAAAAGTGCTTAATCCTGTTTGTTCCTCGCCGTTCATGATCGCCCAATGAATCGGGGCAGCTCCGCGATAATTTGGCAATAACGATGCGTGCAGGTTGATGGTACCCATTCGGGGCATGTTCCAAACAACCTCAGGGAGCATGCGAAAGGCTACCACCACAAAAAGGTCGGCATCAAAAGCGGCTAATTGGGAAAGGAATTCAGGATCTTTCAGCGAGGTAGGTTGAAGGAGGGGAATCCTATGAGCTTGGGCCAGACGTTTCACTTCACTTTCCTGCAACTTTTGCCCACGGCCTGCCGGTTTATCCGCTACTGTAACTACCCCAACTACTTGGTACTTCGATTCCAAAAGCCCTTGCAACATGTACTTTGCGAACAAGGGGGTTCCCATAAATACGACCTTCAAACCCATCAGATCACTTTTTGATTCCATTTAAAGGTACGAAGGTAAAGGAAGGACAAGCTTCCCATGACCCCGAAATAGATGTATTCAACGGTCCAAACGTAATAGATTTGAAAATGGAATACTTTGATGAACAGAAAAACAAACAGCATATAAACTCCAACGGAGATAATTTCAATGGTCATGGAAGCCACCGTATTGCCGCTCCCGTGGATGGTTTGGAAATACACGGAAACCACGCCATAAATGAGAATCGACCCAATGATAAGGCGCAAAATAGCGCTGCTCGTTGCTAAGTATGCTTGATGCGGATTGACCATTGAAATCAGGGTTTCTGGGTACAACAAGGCTCCATGGAAGAACAATAATAAAAAAACCAGGGTTAATCGCTGTATTCTTCGTTGAATCAAGGGGAGAGAATCCTGTTTTCCGGCGCCTATGTACTGGGAAATATAGGTTTTGGTGGTGCTAGCAAAGCCCCAAATCGGTACAAAGGCCAAAAAATATAAGGAACGGATGTTTTGCGACACGGTCAATTCGAATTTCCCCATTTGCTCGATCCATGTAAAAAAGAGGGTCCAGGTAAAGAGGGCTGAAAATCCTTGCAAGAGCAACGGGGTTCCCACTTTTAATAAGTCCGTGATTTCTACCCCAATTTTTTTAAACTCGCGAAAGAATTCAAAGGTTCGATGGTCCTTGGTGACCAAGGTTATAATGATTAAAAACAGCATACCTATTCCGTCTGCCGCAGTACTAGCCAAGGCAGCACCCGCAACCCCCATTTCTGGAAAAATACCGTGTCCGAATATTAAAAAGTAATCCAAAACAATGTTGCTTGTGGCGGTCAAAATAGCCGCTATAAGAACCACGGAAGTTCGGCCTTGGGCTAGATAAAAGGCTTGAAATCCTAAGGTAATCACGCAAAAAAACAGGCCGTACGAACGGTAACCTAAAAACACGCCTTGAAGTTTTGCAACCTCCAAATTCAGGGATTGTGCCAGAATCAAGTTCGGAATCACAAGTTCTAAAAGCACAAAAAACGCCAACGCTAAAACACTCAAAACGATCCATGCTGCCGTCATTTGGCGTCCCACCGCATTTATTCGCTGTTCGCCAATTCTTCGGGCCATCAAGATTTGCGCACCGTCAGACATTCCCATCAACATCATAAAAAAGGTAATGTAGGCCAAGCCGGCATTCCCCACAGCGTCAAATCCTTCTACGGAATATCGGCTAATGAAAGCGCTGTCCGTAATGAGCACCACCGACTGAATAAAACCGGAAACCATCATTGGCAATGCCACCGATAGAATGCTTTTGTATTTTAAGGGGAGAATTTCATTCGACATATAATACCAAGCCTTTTAAATATTCTCCTTCGGGGTGAAATGCGCCAATGGGATGATCCGCCGGTTGATGCAATTGATGCAATACTTTGACTTTCCGTCCGGAATCAATCGCTGCGGAAATCAGGGTGTGCTGAAACAATTCTTTATCAATAACTTGCGAACAAGAAAAGGTGAAGAGAATTCCTCCGGGTTTAATTTGCCGCAGTGCATGGGCATTCAAGCGTTTGTATCCTTGCACAGCTTTATGTTTTTTATCTAAGTGCTTCGCAAAAGCGGGAGGATCCAACACAATAATGTCGAAAGGTTCCGGCAGTTCTTTCAAAAATTCCATGGCATCGGCCACCACGGATACGTGACGCTCATGAAACGCATTCAGGGCAAGATTCTGTTCGGTTAATGCGATGGCTTTTGCAGAGGAATCCAGGGAATACACCCGTTTAGCTCCGTTTTTTAATGCTTGCAAGCTAAATCCCCCTGAATAACAAAAGGCATTCAATACGGTTTTCCCTGGAGCCATTTTCCCCAACAACGACCGATTATCGCGCTGATCAATGAAAAAACCGGTTTTCTGACCACCTACCCAATCGATGGCGTACTTGATGCCGTCCTCCAAGGCTACATGCGGGGTAGGGCAGTCACCGTACAGGTAGCCATCTTGGTGTTCTTGGCGCTTGGGAAGTGTGTCCGAGGATTTGTGAAAAAGCGCTTTGAAATCGGATCCAAGCCCCTGTTGTAACGCCGTTTTAATTGCGTCCAGATGAAAGAGCATACCAACCGAATGGCATTGCAGTACCACGGTTCCGTTATAATAGTCCATAATTAAACCGGGTAACTCGTCGCCTTCTCCATGGCATAATCGACAAATTCCCGAAGGTTCCAACAGATTGAGCGTTTTCCTCAGGGCAATCAATCGTTCAATTCGCAGATTCCAAAATTTCTGATCTAAGGGTTCTTCTTCAAAGGTTAATATACGAACGGAAATGCTCCCATGTTGAAAATGACCTGTACCCAAATAGCTTCCGGAGTGCGAAATAACCCGAACACAAGCACCGTCCAATAATGCTTTTGTATCCGAGGAAATAGCTCCTGAAAACACCCATGGATGCCGACGCAAAAGCGAGGTTTCTTTTCCTTTTTTCAAGGTGATTTCAGGCAACATTGGTCAAAATTACGTATAAAAGGCAAGAGGCAACCCTTTTATTTTTGGTATCTTCGTCGTAAAAATCAAAAAATGGCAAACCGAAGAACCCTTAAAAAAGAAATCAACGCGTTGGTATTTGATATCATTGACGAATGTTTGTACCTACAAGAGCATCACGATGATAAAGTACACGATGCAGAAGCCTTGATTGAAGAGGTGGTTATGGTGTACAACGAGCTCATCGAGCGTATAAATAAAGGAAAAAATAAAGCGGATTTCTCCTCGGTTCGTAACGAATTTTATGAGAAATCAGAACTTTTTTCGGAGAAATTAAATGCGATAAGCGTTTAATGAACAAAAAAAGGGACCTCAGTCCCTTACATTTCCGTTAATGTTCGAATTACTGTTTGTTGGTTCCTCCAGAACAGCATTTCTTTTCGCCGTTCGCGGAGCAACAGCTTTTCTTTTTTTTCTTCTTTTTCTTGTCGTCGTCGCGAAGTTCTGTTTTAACGCCCGTTTGAGCAGCATATACTTTAGCGACCATGCCTCCTGAAAAGGCCATTAAGGCGATAGATAAAACGATTTTTTTCATGATAATTGATTTTCTATAAAAGTACGAATTTTCACAATGAAGCAAGAATATCTGCGCGATTTTTTACTTTTTGACCTAGGGTCACGTGAATTTTTGCTTCAAGGGGAAGAAACACATCTACGCGAGAACCAAATTTAATAAAACCTAATTCTTCACCTTGTTCCACCTTGGAGCCTGCTTTGCTGTAAAAACAAATCCTTCGGGCCATGGCACCAGCAATTTGTCGCACCAATACTTGTTTTTTATCTTCTGTTTCAATTACCAAGGTGCTTCGCTCGTTATCCGTGGAGCTTTTAGGATGCCATGCAACAAGATGTTTACCCTTGTGATATTGAGTGTACAATACAGTCCCTGAAATTGGAATATAATTCGCGTGGACGTCAAGGGGTGACATGAAAATAGAAAGTTGAATGCAACGTTGCTGCACGTATTCAGGTTCAAAAACTTCTTCAATGACAACAACTTTTCCATCGGCTGGGCAAATCAACTCCTTATTTTTGGCATGAATGGCCCGGTTCGGAACCCTGAAAAATTGAACAATAAACCCTAAGCAGACTACCAGAATTACCGTTAAGGAAAAAAAGACCAAGGGATGGGTAAACAAATAAGCCGCACAGGAAATCCCAAGCGATAGCGTAACGCTTGCAAAAATAATCCCCTTTCCTTCGCGGTGCAGTTTCATACTACCAATAAAAATAAAGCATATACCAACAATAAAAAAAGGGAATGCTAAAAAGCGCTGCATCGAAGCGATCAAGAATACCTCCATGCCCGGGAAGGACGGTCCCGCTATCTTTTACTTCAAGGCTTCGTTTAAAGAGGGATTCTAATAAATCTCCAAAAATTGATCCTAAACTGATGATCAAGGAGGCGATCATCCAAAACGTTCCTTGCCCTTGATGTACCATATTCCCAAAGATGAAGCCCCCCATCAGGGTAAAGACAATTCCGATCAAGGTTCCTTCCCAAGTCTTCTTTGGAGATATTCTTTCGAACAGCGGTCTTTTACCAAAGTACTTGCCCGCAAAATACGCCAACGTGTCGTTCGTCCAGATTAAAATAAACATGGCGGAAACAGCCGGATAAAAGGTGTTATTTCTCAAGTTTAGATCAACGCATAAAAAAAAAGGAACGGTTACATAAATAATCCCCATCAACAAAAGCGCTATATTGAGCAGCGGAGATCCGTGCTTCTTCCAGAGTTCCGCGAGTATTAAACTAAAAAACAAGGGAAAGATTAGGGTGATGGAAATTACCGGCAATATTTTCATACTCATGCCGATAAGCAAAACATAAATGAACAAGCCTATGAAAATCCCCATTTCTTTGGAAATGTGAACGACGGATATTTTTTCACAGAGCACGTAAAATTCCCATAACCCAATCAACATGAAACTGCTAAAAACTAACCCTTGGTAGAGCGGTCCCAACCAAATGGAGCCCAGAATCAAGATTCCGAGAATTATGGCGGTAACAATACGCTTTTGCACGTCGCTCATGCGAAACGGGTTGATGTTTATTCCTCCGGACTTTCGATTGGATGTTCACCCGATGCTCCTTCTTCGGTAATCTCGGGATTCGGTCCCTCTTCTATATTTTCCGATAATGGAACTTCTACTGGGCTTTCATCGTTATTTTTATCGGCCGGTTGGACTAAAGCTGCAGGATCCCATGGACGTTTTCCGAAGATGGATTCTAGATTTTCTTTGAAAATTACTTCTTCGGTAAGGAGCTTCTCCGCTAAGGCGATAAGTTGTTCGCGGTTTTCACGCAGAAGTGTCAAAGCACGTTGGTATTGCGATTCAATAAGCGTCGATACCTCTTCATCAATGATTTTTGCCGTCTCGTCGGAATACGGTTTGGTAAACATATCCCTACCTTGAGAATCGTAATAGGAAATGTTGCCTAAGCGTTTATTCAACCCATAAATCGAAACCATGGCATAGGCTTGTTTTGTTACTTTTTCTAAATCACTTAAGGCTCCCGTGCTGATTTTTCCAAACATAAGTTCCTCTGCTGCACGCCCTCCTAACGCTGAACACATTTGATCTAATAATTGCTCGGTCGTGGTGATACTTCGTTCTTCAGGTAAGTACCAAGCAGCACCCAGGGATTGACCTCTCGGTACGATGGTCACTTTTACCAACGGGGAAGCGAACTCTAGGAGCCATGAAATGGTGGCATGTCCAGCCTCATGGAAAGCAATGGTCTTTTTCTCATCGACCGTAATAATTTTGTTCTTTTTTTCTAAACCACCAACGATTCGGTCAACTGCATCCAAGAAGTCTTGTTTGGAAACTTTTTTCTTGTCCTTTCGAGCCGCAATTAACGCGGCCTCATTGCATAAATTGGCGATATCTGCCCCGCTGAAACCTGGCGTTTGTTTGGAAAGAAATTCAACATCTACATCGCTTTCCAATTTAAGCGGTTTCAAGTGTACTAAGAAAATTTCTTTACGCTCGTTGATGTCCGGCATATCCACGTAAATCTGGCGATCAAACCTCCCCGCACGCAGCAGCGCACTGTCTAAAACATCGGCTCGGTTCGTGGCCGCTAGAATAATAACCCCGCTATTTGTCCCAAAACCGTCCATTTCCGTTAACAATTGATTCAAGGTATTTTCGCGTTCATCGTTGGAATTAAACCCGTTATTTTTACCTCGAGCCCGACCGATAGCATCAATTTCATCGATGAAAATGATCGAAGGCGATTTTTCTTTGGCTTGACGAAATAAATCCCGTACCCTCGACGCCCCAACCCCAACAAACATTTCAACAAAATCAGAACCTGACAACGAAAAGAAAGGCACTTTCGCTTCTCCTGCTACCGCTTTAGCCAGTAGGGTTTTACCGGTTCCTGGAGGACCCACCAACAAGGCTCCTTTGGGAATTTTGGCGCCAATGTCCGTGTATTTTTTTGGGTTTTTGAGGAATTCTACGATTTCCACAATTTCTTCTTTAGCGCCTTCAAGGCCAGCCACGTCTTTAAAAGTTACGTTGGTCGATTTTCCTTTGTCGTAGAGTTGAGCTCTCGATTTTCCGATATTGAAGATTTGTCCACCGCCTCCACCGCCTCCGCTTCCTCCTGTCATTCGACGCATTACAAAAAACCAAATGAGAAAAATAATACCAAAAGGTAGCAAATAGGCTAAAATGGTTCCCAAGTAGTCGGTATCGGTATCTCGGTCGCACGGAAAATTACGTTCTTTTTCAATACTGTTTTCAAAATTCCCTAAATCGCCGATATTGTCTAATTGAATGATTTTTTTCTTTTGTTTTTCGATACCACTCACTTTTTTCAATTGACTCCAAATTTTTGGGAATTCGCCTTCTTTTGAAGCTTTGACAAGTGCAATCCCTTGCGCATTTAGCATGAAATCTGCTCGATTGTTATTAATAATGGTGATTTTGGAGACCGCCGAGGAATCTACCAAGTCGAATAATGTTTGTTTTCGGTCAATGGTAATTTTGGAATCCGATCCATACCATAGTTGAATTGCGATGAAGGCAATGCCCGCGAGGGCATAAATCCAATATACTGAAAAACCTCCTTTCTTTTTATCTGCCATATTTGTGTTTAATTAATATTAGGAACATCGGTTCGAACTGCATCCGACCACAATTCCTCGATTTCGTAAAAGTTTCTTGCTTCTTTGTAAAATACATGGGCAACTACATCGATGTAATCCAATAATACCCATTCGCTGTTGCGCTGCCCTTCAATATGCCATGGTTTTTCTTTCATCGTTTTTCGGGTATATCGCTGAATTGCGTTGGTTATACCGTCTACCTGAGTCGAGGATTCACCTGAACAAATTACGAAAAAATCGCAAACCGAACTTCCCAATCCTCGGAGGTCAAGAACAACAATGTCCTTTGCTTTGTTTTCCTGCATTCCCTCAACGATGCAATTACTCAATATTTCGGAATGTTCGCGTTCAATTATCTTTTCAACCATGCATTATTTTAATCCGCAAAGCTAAGTCTAAATTTTAAATTTAACTTTGATTTTTGTTATCCTTTGAATTCTTTTTATGCCCCTTTTTGGTAGTATTGTTCACCGTTTAGACGTTGTTGACTCAACGAACAACTATGCCAACCACTTAGTTGAACAAAACTTGGCAGTGCATGGGACAATTATCGTAGCCAATTATCAAACGCAAGGTAAAGGACAACGTGGTAAAGCGTGGATTGCTGACAAAGGAATGAATTTAACCTGCTCCTTCCTGTGTTTCCCCGACAATTTGTCAGTAAACAGAGTTCATTTATTGAATTATTGGATTTCCCTCAACGTGCTTTCGATGCTCATGAAAAACGGCATCGAGGCAAGGGTTAAATGGCCGAATGATCTCTGGGTAGGAACCAAAAAAATTGCAGGGATCCTCACAGAAATTACAGCCCAAGGAACTTCGGTGAAATCTGCTATTATCGGTGTAGGGCTGAACGTAAATCAAACTCAATTTCCTGAGCTCAACGCTACGTCGATGCTCCAGGAAACAGGTACACCTTTTATTTTGGCAGATATTTTACAAGAAATTTGTTTTTTACTCAACGAGCATCCGCTTGAATCTATTCACGAAGACCTTTGGAAAAGTAACTACGAAAACAGGCTTTTCGGTCGTTTTAGAAGGATGAAATTTATCGAAGAAGGCCGCAGCTTCGAAGGGGAAATTCAAGGGGTTTCCGATCAAGGATTTTTACAAATTTTGGTAGGGGAGGAACTACGCAGCTATGTTCAAGGATCGCTTAGCTTTGAGATTCCAACTGAATTTTAAGGTTTTTTCCCATGTCATTAAAAAGCGCCGTCAGCGGGTTTTTGGCCAACATGGCCACCATAGGAGATGTATCCCCAGTGAAATGTAAATATCCTTCCACGCCGCCATCCTTGGCAGTGAGCTGAATCTGTAATGTAAAAGGAAAGGGGGATTTGTTACCGCTCATATATCGAATTCCCTGTTCATTTCTTTCACTAAACACCAAGGAAATCGTTATTCCTCCTTGCACTTTAAATGCACACCCCTGGTCGTCCGACTGGAATTCTGATATACGGTCCTTGGGTAAAAGCGAGGATAAATTGGAAGGGATGCTCAAATAAGAACTTACCTTTTCGATGCCGCAATGAATCAATAAAGGGTTGCTTTGAATGGTCATACTTCGGGTTGCCAATTAGCAGGAAGTTCTCTCCATTTCTGCAGCGTGGCCAAATCACTCGTTCGAATATAATCAAGCGCTAAGGCCTGCTCAATTAAGTGCTCATAATCCGATAGGGTAATGAATGGACATGAGGCCTTGTCGAACGATTCTTGGGCGAGATCAAAACCGTAAGAAAAAATGGCGAGCAAGCCCTTAACATGCATTCCCGCTTCTTTCAAGGCCCTTACACCAAGTAAACTGCTTCCACCCGTCGAAATAAGGTCCTCAATAACCACCACCTTTTGCCCGCTTTCGTAGGACCCTTCAATCAAATTGCCAAGACCGTGATCTTTCACATTGCTACGGACATAAATGAAGGGAATCCCCAACTCTTGAGCTACTAAAACTCCTTGAGGGATGCCGCCTGTCGCAATTCCCGCAATAACATCGGGTTTGCCGTATTCTTTTTCAATAATTTCGGTGAACTTTTGACGAATGAAGGTTCGAACCATCGGAAAAGAAAGCGTTTTTCGGTTGTCGCAATAAATGGGAGATCGCCAACCAGAGGCCCACGTAAAGGGGTTTTCAGGTTGCAGTTTCACCGCTTTTATTTTTAACAATTCCCCCGCAATGCGCAATGCGCTATCTTTGTCGTACACCATGGAACAAAAGTACCTTGTTTTTAGCGAAAGAAAATGCCTCGTTTTCTCGAGTTTTCAACACTTACAGGATGATGCTTTGGTGGAAAAAACCAAGTTCAACACCTTCGAATATTGGGAACATATTCATAATCAACCCAATGAGCGTATTGAAATGCCTTGTTCTTTCCAACGTTTTAAAAAGGATTTTACCTTTATTCCCGCTGCTGGAGGCATCGTAAAACATGAAAAAAAGCTACTTATGATTTTCAGAAATGGAACTTGGGATTTACCAAAAGGTTGGATGGATGCAGGGGAATTTCCGATGCAAACCGCGCTGCGCGAAGTCAGGGAGGAATGCGGGCCGCTTGATCTGATAGTCGTTGATAATCTTCCGATTACTACCTATCATTGGTATCCAGTTAAGGGAAAATTTCTGCTTAAAGAAACGCAATGGTTCTTTATGTCCGCAGCTCATTCGCACCCCTTGATTCCGCAAAAAAAAGAAGGAATTACCAAAGCAGCGTTTGTAGGTTTTGAATCGGTCGAGGAGAGGTTAGCAAAGAGCTTTCCGATGCTGCATTACCTTTGGGAAAGAATTCAACTTCACAATACGTTTATTTCTTAATTTTGTCGAAAACACTGAAAAAATGAAAAATATCATCGCTGTATTGTTATTGTTTTCCGTAGGATTCTTATGGAGTCAAAACAGCAAACCCTCACTTGCATTTGATGCCGTGGAAATTGTCCGAAAAGATATTCCCTACGACGCCAAAGAACTGTTCGTTTTCACCTTTAAAAACAAAACCAAAAAAAGTGTGGTTGTGCAATCCGTTCAAACGAGTTGTGGATGCACCACTGCGGATAAACCAGCCAATCCAATTGGAAAAAAGCAAAAAGGTCAAATCAGTGTTTCCTACGACACGAAGCGTGTTGGAGAATTCGTGAAATCCATCACGGTTACCACCGATATTGGTGAACCAGTAGTACTTACCATCCGAGGAAACGTACTTCCAGAAAAACCCTAAATACGCTAGCGCACTTCTTGCAGCATTGAATTATGGAATTGTCCAAGACATTTAACCCCCAACCGATCGAGGAAAAATGGTATAGCCATTGGATGAAACAAGGCTATTTTCATTCTATACCGGATCACCGAGAACCGTATACGGTTGTTATTCCGCCGCCCAACGTTACTGGGGTATTACACATGGGCCATATGCTCAACAATACCCTCCAAGATGTGTTGGTGCGAAGGGCGCGAATGCTCGGGAAAAACGCTTGTTGGGTGCCGGGTACGGACCATGCCTCCATTGCCACAGAAGCAAAAGTGGTTGCAAAACTGAAACTGGAGGGAATTAGCAAATCCGATTTAACCCGCGAACAATTTTTAGAACACGCTTTCCAATGGAAGGAAAAGCATGGAGGTATCATTCTCGATCAACTTAAAAAGCTTGGAGCTTCTTGCGATTGGGAACGCACCCATTTTACCATGGACGCCCATTATTCTGAATCGGTAATTCAAGTGTTTGTTGACTTGTTCGAAAAAGGAAAAATTTACCGAGGTGTACGTATGGTGAATTGGGACCCGGAGGCGTTGACTGCTGTATCCGACGAAGAAGTTGTGTACAAAGAAGTGAATTCGCGCTTGTACTTCGTTCGATACAAACTAGAAGGTTCGGACGACGAATGGTTGACCGTAGCCACTACCCGTCCCGAAACCATCTTGGGTGATACCGCGTTGTGCGTGAATCCGGAAGATTTACGCTACGCCAACCTTGTAGGAAAAAAGGTTCAGGTACCTCTGAGCGGACGTTGGATTCCCGTAATTGCCGATGCGTATGTCGATCCGGCGTTTGGTACCGGGTGCCTCAAAGTCACGCCCGCTCATGACATTAACGATTACGCCTTGGGAAATACGCATAAACTTGCGCATATCGAACTTTTTAATGAAAATGGAACTTTGAATGAAAACGGGCTTCATTTTCAAGGCATTGATCGCTTTGAGGTACGGAAACTGATCGCTGTCGAATTGAAGGAAAAAGGCTATTTGGTAAAAACTGAGGACCATTTGAACAAAGTCGGTTTTTCCGAAAGAACCAATGCGGTGATTGAACCCAAGCTTTCAAAGCAATGGTTTTTATCCATGAGCGATATCGCCAAACCTGCACTCGAAAATGTGATGAACGATACCATTCGGTTTTTTCCAGATAAGTTCAAGAATACCTATCGTCATTGGATGGAGAACATCAAAGATTGGTGCATTTCTCGGCAATTATGGTGGGGACATCAAATTCCTGTTTGGTATTACGGACAAGATACCAACGATTTTGTAGTGGCACACAATGCTCAGGAAGCCCAAGAAAAAGCCTCGGCGATTCTAGGGAAACGGTGTTCAATGGAAGAGCTTCATCAAGATCCAGACGTGCTGGATACTTGGTTCTCCAGCTGGCTTTGGCCCATTTCCGTGTTTAAGGGTATAACAAATCCCAACAATCCTGAAATTGCTTATTATTATCCAACCAATGACTTAGTGACTGCGCCCGAAATAATGTTTTTTTGGGTGGCTCGAATGATCATTGCTGGCTACGAATACCGTAGGGAATTACCGTTTAAAAATGTCTATTTTACCGGAATAGTTCGGGATAAACTGGGGAGAAAAATGTCGAAATCCTTGGGGAATTCTCCGGATCCTATTGAGCTGATTGGTCAATTTGGAGCCGACGGCGTTCGTATGGGGGTATTGATCTCTTCTCCCGCCGGTAACGACCTTCCATTTGATACCTCACAATGCGAACAAGGAAGAAATTTTGCCAACAAAATATGGAACGCCTTTCGTTTGATTGATGGATGGGAAGTGCTTGATTTTGATCAACCCGACCATGCGAAAGCAGCCATTGCTTGGTTCGAAGCGCGCTTAAACCAGACTTTACCGCTTTTGAATGAATTGTTCGACAAATTCCGAATTTCCGAAGCTCTCATGGAATCGTACAAGTTGGTTTGGGATGATTTCTGTTCTTGGTATTTAGAAATGATTAAACCGGGATACGAGCAACCCATAGATGCGGTGACGCTGGAAAAAACGGTGGAGTTCTTTGAAATTATCGTTAAAATTTTACACCCTTTTATGCCTTTCGTGACGGAAGAAATTTGGCACGCGCTGAGGGAACGCAAGGAAGGCGAGGATTTAATGATCAGCGCTTGGCCAACGCATAAGCACGCCGATGTGGAAATCCTGAATCGAATGGATGAATCGTTTGAAATTATTGGAGGTATTCGGAATTTTAGAAAAAATCAATCCGTGGCCCAAAAAATAAAGTTGAATTTGCATTTCGTGGGGGCTTCCGAAAATGTGATTCCTTCCGTGGTGCTAAAAATGGGCAACTTGAGCACTTTTTCTGCTCAACATGCTGCGCCCAATGCGGCGCAAAGCTTCATCGTTAAAGGGGTGGAGTATTTCATACCGTTTGGAGAATTAGTGGACATTGAAGGAGAAAAAGCCAAAATAAATTCAGAACTTCTTTACCTCAAAGGATTTCTAGAATCCGTTCAGGCTAAATTACGAAACGAGCGTTTTGTGGGTTCTGCTCCTCAACAAGTGATTGAAAATGAAAGAAATAAGGAATCGGATACCCTTCACAAAATAGCTTTATTGGAAGATAGGCTTTCCCGATTAAACTAAATAAACACAAATTCAACCCTTCGATTGCGTTGTTTTCCGAGTTCGCTGTCATTACTTCCCACCGGTTGCGATTCTCCCTCGAATTCAAAAAGCATTCTGTCGGAAGAAATTCCCAAGGATTGTAAGTGCTGAAAAAGAGCATTCGAACGATTTTTAGATAATTCAAGGTTGTATTCCACGCTTCCATCGGCGTCGGTGTGACCAATAATCTTCAAGCGTAAATCGCTGTTACTGTTTAAAAGGCGCGTAAGCCTAGCTAAATAACTAAAATAGGAACTATCAATTTTATAGCTGTCTACCGCGAAATAGACGGGTTGGAATTTAAAATTGGCCAATTCCTTCAGCCTTTTAGATTTTGCAGGAACACCCAGTTGAATCCGATGCGCCATGGCCAGCACATTCGTGGTAGAAAACAACAAATTCTTTTCCAAGGTATAAGCCAGGTCATCTCTTTCCAGATAAAGGTTTAATTGATGGAAAGGGCATCCCAAGGAATGGAATATTCCCGTAACGTATTCGCTCGAATCTTGGAAATGGAAGGTGAAATCAAACGAATTTAATGCCATGTTTTTAGTTTGCATCAAGGGTTTCAAGGCAGATTGCAAAACAAAATGCTTTTTTGAGGTGTAATCGCCGGATACTTCATATTGGCTGAATCCGTCTGCCGTTTCCACTCGAAAGATACCCGTTGCGTGGCCGTTTACCCCTTTCAGTTGAAGTATCACAGGAAAGGCCTTGGTGAATCCTTGGGAGGAATCGGTGAGTATTCCGGTCCAGTTTCCGGTAAGTTTGTAGGGTTGTCCGTAAACAAAACCTAAGAAACCGATGAAAACAAGCAAATTCCAACGCATATTCCTTTAACGAAAATAAACCATTTTGGTTATGGTTTGTTTGAAAGCTAAACTTCGCTTATGAACCCCTTGTTCAATACTGTTTTGATGATTGCGTTGCTCAGTTGTGGAGCTAGCAAATCCAAGAACACCGTATCCAATAATGCTTCTACTACGCCTATGGAAAAAAAATCAATTCATGAATTTACTGTCACCGATATTGATGGGAATTCCTACGCTTTCAGCGCGCTGAAAGGAAAGAAAATCATGGTAGTGAACACGGCTTCCCGCTGCGGTTTAACTCCTCAATACAAAAGTTTAGAGGCGGTATATCAAACCTACAAAGATTCGAATTTTGTCATTGTAGGGTTTCCAGCGAATAATTTTATGGGACAAGAACCAGGAAGCAATGCGGAGATCGCTGCGTTTTGTTCCAAGAATTATGGTGTGAGTTTTCCCATGATGGCGAAAATTTCCGTGAAAGGAAACGATATGCATCCGGTGTATAAGTTCCTGACATCCATGAGCGAAAATGGGTTGGAGGATAATGACGTTAAATGGAATTTCCAAAAGTACTTACTGGATGAAAACGGGTATTTAATCCGTGTGATCGATCCATCCACCCAACCCGATGACCCTACCATCCTTCGTTGGATTGCTTCTAAATAGAATCGTTGATTTATTGTTGATAAGTTAAGGCTTACAGGCTATTTTATCTGCCTATTTTCCTCGCTAATTCGTTACTTTTGTAGTTCGATTTTTAACAGAATTTAAAACGAATTTAACCCATGAGTGAAGCGGAGAAAAGAGATAATTATTCAGCGGATAATATACAGGTACTTGAAGGATTAGAGGCGGTAAGAAAACGACCGGCTATGTACATTGGTGATGTAGGCTTGAAAGGACTGCATCATTTGGTTTATGAGGTCGTGGACAACTCGATTGATGAGGCGTTGGCGGGATATTGCAATAAGATTGATGTTTTCATCAATGAGAATAATTCTGTTACGGTTATCGACAATGGGCGGGGTATCCCAACCGCGATGCATACCAAAGAAAAAAAATCAGCGCTTGAAGTGGTAATGACCGTGCTTCACGCCGGTGGAAAATTCGATAAGGACACCTATAAGGTTTCCGGAGGATTGCATGGGGTAGGGGTTTCTTGTGTAAATGCGCTTTCCACCCAACTGATTGCCACTGTGCGTCGGGAGGGAAAAATTTTCCGACAAGAATATTCCATCGGAAAACCGTTGTACGATGTGCAAGTTATCGGAGAATCCTCTGAAACCGGAACCGAAGTAACCTTCCTACCTGATGCCTCAATTTTCGATTACACCGAGTACAATTTCGATACCCTTGCAGCCCGGATGCGCGAATTGGCTTTCTTGAACAAAGGAATTAGTATCGCCCTTACCGATAAACGGAATGTGGATGAAAACAACCAACCCTTTTCCGTCAGCTTTTATTCGGAAGGTGGATTAAGGGAGTTTGCCCAATATCTTGACCGTAACCGAGAAGCCTTGATTTCGGATGTCATTTATTTTGAAGGGGAGCGCGAAGGAATTCCTGTGGAGGTTTCCTTAACGTACAACACTTCATATACCGAGAACATTCAGGCCTATGTGAACAATATCAATACCCACGAAGGGGGTACACACCTCTCCGGTTTCCGAAGGGGGCTCACCAACACCCTGAAAAAATATGCTACGGACAGCGGCATGCTAGCCAAAGAGAAAATTGAAATTGACGGCGATGATTTTCGTGAAGGATTGACGGCGGTAGTTTCAGTTAAAGTAGCTGAGCCACAGTTTGAAGGACAGACGAAGACTAAATTAGGGAACCGCGAAGTAACGGCTCCGGTTTCGCAAGCAGTTTCGGAAATGCTAAGCGCTTATTTGGAAGAACATCCAAGCGAAGCACGCACCATCGTTGAAAAAGTTATCTTGGCTGCGCGGGCTCGCCATGCAGCGCGAAAAGCTCGGGAAATGGTGCAACGTAAAAATGTCTTGGCAGGAAGCGGTTTGCCCGGTAAATTGGCGGATTGTTCGGAAAAAGACCCTGCCATGTGCGAAATTTACTTTGTGGAGGGTGATTCGGCAGGAGGAACGGCCAAACAAGGGAGAGATCGCCATTTCCAAGCGATTCTTCCCTTACGTGGAAAAATCCTTAACGTGGAAAAAGCCATGCAATATAAGATTTTCGAAAACGAAGAAATTAAGAATCTCTACACGGCATTAGGCGTCCGAATCGGTACGGAGGAAGATTCAAAAGCCCTGAACCTTGAGAAATTACGATATCATAAAATCATCATCATGTGCGATGCCGATGTGGACGGTTCACATATCGAAACCTTGATTCTAACCTTCTTTTTCCGATACATGAAAGAACTTATCGAGCATGGCTACATTTACATCGCTACACCGCCGCTCTATCAAGTGAAAAAAGGAAATAAATCAGAATATGCCTGGAACGACGACATGCGCGACCGATTGATCTTAGAACTCAAAGGCGGAGGGAGTGAATCTTCCGTAAACGTGCAACGCTACAAAGGTCTTGGTGAAATGAATGCGGAACAATTGTGGGAAACCACCATGAACCCCGAGTCCAGAACCTTACGTCAAGTAACTATTGAAAATGCTGCCGAGTGCGACCAAATTTTTTCCATGTTAATGGGCGATGATGTTCCCCCAAGAAGGGAATTCATTGAGCGCAATGCGAAATACGCTAAAATTGATGTATAAAAAAAAGCCCCAGAAATTGGGGCTTTTTTATTAGTTTATTCTCGGGTTTAACCGATCAACGCTTCGTAAGCGGATGCATCCAAGAGTTCATTCAATTCAGCCAAATCGCTTACTTTCACCTTGATCATCCATCCTTGGCCGTAAGGATCATTGTTCACGCCTTCCGGATTTCCTTCCAAGGCTTCATTAAATTCCAAAATCTCACCGCTTACCGGCATAAATAAATCCGAAACGGTTTTTACTGCCTCTACCGAACCGAATACTTCATCCTTGCTTAAGGTTTCCCCGACGGTTTCAATTTCAACAAAAACGATATCGCCCAATTCACTTTGTGCGAAATCAGTAATCCCTATCGTAGCGATTTCTCCATCAATGTGAATCCACTCGTGTTCTTTGGTGTATTTTAAATTAGCTGGTACGTTCATAGTGTGCGTTTTTACAAAGGTAATATAAACCTCCGATACTTAATGAAAGCTTTGAAGTTTTGTATTTTTGTGGCATGACAGGGGAACATAATAAAGAATTGGAGCAACGGATTCAGAAGATCTATACCTATTTGAAAATAGCCGAGAAAACGCAGCAATTGGCGGAAGAAGAACTTCGAACCCAAGATCCAGCCTTTTGGGATGATCCTAAAAAAGCGGAAGTCCAAATGAAAATTATTCGTGGATTAAAATATTGGGTTGAAGGTTATCAAGCCATTAAGTCCGGATACGAGGACTTGCAGGTATTGCTTGAATTTGAAAAAGAGGGCGGAGCTACGGCCGAAGAGGTGGAGGCACAATACCAAAACATCAATCAAGACGTAGAAGCGTTGGAGTTGAAAAATATGCTGTCGAACGAAGAGGATTCCCTGAGCGCTGTCATTCAAATTACCGCAGGTGCGGGTGGAACAGAATCCTGCGATTGGGCTTCGATGCTGACGCGTATGTATACCATGTGGGCACAAAAACAAGGCTACAAAATTTCCGAATTGAACCTGCAAGAGGGAGATGTGGCTGGAATTAAAACGGTTTCGCTGGAATTCGAGGGAGAATTTGCCTTCGGATATTTAAAGGGAGAAAACGGAGTTCACCGCCTTGTGCGCATTTCTCCTTTTGATTCTAACGCCAAAAGGCACACTTCGTTTGTCTCAGTATATGTTTATCCGTTGGTGGACGACAACATTGAAATCAATGTGAATCCCGCCGACATAACGTGGGAAACTTTCCGTTCTGGAGGAGCAGGTGGACAAAATGTGAACAAAGTGGAAACCGCGGTTCGTTTGAGGCATGCTCCTTCAGGAATCATCATTGAGAACTCGGAATCGCGGTCTCAATTAGCGAATAAGGAAAAAGCGTTGCAATTGTTGCGATCCCAATTATATGAACTCGAGTTGCGCGAGCGCATGGAAAAACGAAGTGAAATCGAGGCAGGAAAAAAGAAAATTGAATGGGGTTCGCAGATTCGTAATTACGTGATGCATCCGTACAAACTTGTGAAAGATGTACGCACAGCCACGGAAACCTCAGATGTTGATGCGGTAATGAACGGAGACCTCGATCCTTTCTTAAGGTCTTTCCTGATGCAATATGGAGGTTAAAGAAATGGAATTATTTTTTCCAAGCCAATTCCGCGAGAACCTTTAATCAAAATGAGGGTGTCGGAAAAAGTACTCAAAACGCCAGATTCGAT
>Ga0214921_10000609_pt1 | contig 65196 bp, 61 predicted proteins | sample LL1505_MetaG_FD_177992 | JGI IMG/M metagenome (GOLD analysis project Ga0214921, IMG submission 177992) | Freshwater microbial communities from Lake Lanier, Atlanta, Georgia, United States - LL-1505 | ecosystem: Environmental > Aquatic > Freshwater > Lake | place: USA: Georgia | collected...
CGGTGGTCGCCGAAATGGGCCGCCGTCTCGGTGCAGCCGGGCGCGAACGGGTACTCGCGCACTACCGCTGGCAGCACAGCGTCGATGAGATGCTGCGCTGCTTCGAAGCCGTCATTGCGCACCGTGCGCAGCGGCGCACCGTGTCGGCAGGCACTCTCCAATGAATCAGGCGATGAACCTCGTCAGCGTGATCGTGCCCTGCCGCAACGAGCGCGCGCACATCGCCTCGTTCTGCGCCGATCTCGCCCGCCAGACCCTGCCTGAGGGTTGGGCACTGCAGGTGCTGATCGCCGATGGCCGCAGCGACGACGGTACGCGTGAGCTGCTGCAGACGCTGTGCGCCGACGACCCGCGCTTTCAGCTGATCGACAACCCGCAGCGCATCGTCTCCACGGGGTTGAACCGGGCGATCGACGCGGCTCGCGGCGACGTGATCGTGCGCATGGATGTGCACACCGCCTACGCGCCCAACTACATCGCCGAGTGTCTGGCCGCATTGCAGACGACCGGGGCCACCTGTGTCGGCGGGCCCTGGCGACCAGTGGGCGAAGGCTGGCCGCAAGCGGCGATCGCGCTGGCGTTTCAAAGCCGATTCGGCTCCGGTGGTGCGGCCTCCCGGCGCGTGGATTACAGCGGCCCTGTCGATACCGTCTATCTGGGCGCCTGGCGCCGCGAGGATCTGCTGCGACTCGGCGGCTTCGACGAGTCGCTGGTGCGCAACCAGGACGACGAGCTGAACCTGCGCATCGTGCGCAGCGATGGCAGTGTCTGGCAGAGCGCGACCATCCGCTCAAGCTACGCGCCGCGCGGCTCGTTCGCGGCGCTGTTTCGCCAGTTCCACCAGTACGGCTACTGGAAGGTGCCGGTGATCCGCAAGCATCGGCTGCCCGCGTCGCCACGGCATCTGGCGCCGTTTGCCTTCGTGGCCGGGCTCGGCGGGCTGGCCCTCCTGGCGCCTTGGTCGATGCTGGCGCGTGCCGCACTGGTCGGGGTCATCGGTGTCTATGCGTTGACAGCGCTCGTCAACGGGGCCGCCCTCGCGCGTGCCCCGCATCGTCTGCGCGATACGGTGGGTATCGCAGCGGCCATCGCCTGCATGCATCTGGGTTACGGCCTGGGCTTTGGGCGGGCGCTGGTTGAAGTGCTGCTGTTGAAGCGCACGCCGGGCGCCGCGGCTACTCGCCTGACACGCTGACCTGACGCGCGGACAATTCGCCCGTGACCACAACGCCCCAGCACAACGACGAACCGATGGCGGTGGCCGAACGCTACGCCCGGCGTGCGGCGCGCGGTGTTGGCGTCGAGCTCTACAGCCCGTTGCGCCCGGAGGTGACGCTGGCGCGGCAGGAACGGCAGCGGGTCATGCTGGATCTGCTGTCTCGCCATTCACTGCAGCCGCTGGACCAGTTGCGAGTTCTTGAGGTCGGCTGCGGCAGCGGCAGCAACCTGCTCGAGCTCGCCAGCCTCGGCTTCGACGCCAGTCGGTTGGTCGGTAATGAACTGCTGCCCGAGCGTGCAGCGGCCGCGCGCCGCCAGCTGCCGGCCGCGACCGTGCTGCACGAAGGCGATGCCACCCAGCTGCCGTTCCACGGCGACAGCTTCGATCTGGTCTATCAGTCGACGGTGTTCAGCTCGCTGCTCGACGACGTGTTCCAGCAGCGGCTGGCCGACGCGATGTGGCGCTGGGTTCGGCCGGGCGGTGCCGTGCTCTGGTACGACTTCACTTACAACAACCCGCGCAACCCCGATGTGCGTGGCATGCCCCTGGCGCGGATTCAGGCGCTGTTCCCGCACGCTCGCATCGATGCGCGACGTGTGACCTTGGCGCCGCCGCTCAGTCGCCGTGCGGCCCGGCTGCACCCGGGCCTGTGCCGGATGCTGAGCGCCCTGCCGCTGCTGCGCACCCATCTGCTCTGCTGGATCGGCAAACCCCGATGACCACCCCGCCTTCAACCCCCTTCATCCCCTTCGCCCTGCCCGACATCGGCGACGACGAGATTGCCGAAGTCGTCGACACGCTGAAATCGGGCTGGATCACGACCGGGCCGAAGACGCGGAGATTCGAGGAAGACTTCAGCGCCTTCCTCGGTGCATCGAACCCGGCTGAAGCCCCGCTGCATGCGATGGCCGTCAATTCGGCCACGGCCGGGCTGCACCTGGCGCTCGAAGCTCTTGGCATCGGCCCGGGCGACGAGGTCATCACCACCACGCACACCTTCACCGCCACCGCCGAGGTGGTGCGCTACCTCGGCGCCGACGTGGTGCTGGTCGACATCGACCCGGCCACCTTGTGCATCGATATCGCAGCCGTCGAGGCGGCGATCACGCCGCGCACCAAGGCAGTGATGCCCGTGCACTATGCCGGGCTCGCCGCCGACATGGCTGGCTTGCTGCCGCTCGCCAGAAGCCACGGATTGAAAGTGATCGAGGACGCGGCTCACGCGCTGCCGACCACCTGCGGCGGCCGACTCGTCGGCACGCTGGACAGCGACGCCGCGGTGTTCAGCTTCTATGCCAACAAGACGATGACCACCGGCGAGGGTGGCATGGTGGTGACGCGCGATGCCGATCTCGCCAAGCGCATCCAGGTGATGCGGCTGCATGGCATCAACCGCGATGCCTTCGACCGCTTCACCGCCAAGGTGCCGAGCTGGTACTACGAGGTGATCGCCCCCGGCTTCAAGTACAACCTGACCGATATCGCCTCGGCGATCGGCATCCACCAGCTGAAGCGGGCGATAGCCTTCCAGCAGGTCCGCGCCGACATTGCCGCACGCTACGGCGCGGCGTTCGCCGACCTGCCGGTCATCAGGCCGCCGCAGCCCCTGCCGGGCGATACCCACGCCTGGCATCTGTATGCGCTGCGTCTGGCCGACGACGCAAAACTGAGCCGCGAGGAATTGATCGAAGGCCTGTATGCCGCCGGCATCGGCTGCAGCGTGCACTACATCCCGCTGCATCTTCAGCCTTACTGGCGCGACCGATATCAGTTGCAACCGCAACAGTTCCCTCACAGCCAGCGGGCCTACGAGCGGATGCTCAGCCTGCCGCTGTACACCCGGATGGGACCGACCGCGGTGCAGCGCGTCATCGATGCGGTGCGCTCCCTGCTGGGCTGATCCGGCCGACGCATCGATGGCGAAGCGCCTGTTCGATCTGTGGGCCTCAAGCCTCGGCCTGCTGCTGTTGGCGCCTTTCCTGGCGCTCATGGCCATCGCGATCAAGCTGGATTCGCCCGGGCCGGTATTCTTTCGACAGGTGCGGGTCGGGCGTGATGGCGTGGAGTTCCGCATCCACAAGTTCCGCACGATGACGCACCGGGATGCTGGTGCCGATGCCGCCACCGCGCAGATCACCATCGGTGCCGATCCTCGCATCACCCGCGTCGGGGAACTGTTGCGCCGCACCAAGCTCGATGAACTGGCGCAGTTGATCGATGTCTTCGTTGGACGCATGAGTCTCGTTGGCCCGCGACCGGAAGTGCCGCGCTATGTCGCGCTGTATCCGAAGCACCTGCGCGACAAGGTGCTCAGCGTGCGCCCCGGCATCACCGACCCCGCTTCGCTGGCCTATCGCGACGAATCAGCCCAGCTGGCGCGCGCGGCGGACCCCGAGCGCGAGTATGTCGAGGTGCTGCTGCCCGCCAAGCTGCTGCTGTCGGTGCGCTATGTGGAAGAGGCCAGTTTCACCGGGGATCTTCGGCTGATCGCCGCGACGCTTCATGCGTTGTTGATGCGCAAGCCGCCATCGCGATGACGATATTGGTGACCTTGGTGTCTGGCATCGCGCCAACATAATCGGCGCCTCATGTTCTGGCACCGCATCGATCGCTTCCTGGCCCGCTGGCGACCGCACCGCCGGCCACTGACGCTGCTCATCGACGCGGCGGTGATCGCCCTCTGCTGGAACTTCACCTACCTGTTCCGGCTGGGCTTCGAGCGCTGGTTGAGCCACCGGCCGGCTTACGACGGATGGGTGCTGCTGGGCGTCGTCGTGACCTACCTGTCGGTGTTCGCCGTGGCCGGTGTGCCCCGGGGCATGTGGCGCTTCTCTGGGTTCGGCGAGGTCAAGCGACTGACCTGGTGCTGCGGCATCTCGGGCGCGCTGTGCGCCACTGGTGTGTTGATGCTGCAGCTCTACCAGGTGCCGCGCGCGGTGCTGGCCTTGCACCCCATCGTCACCCTGATGGGGCTGTGCATGACGCGCATCGCCTACCGAATGCTTTACGAACACGCCCGCGCGCAAATCACCGGTGCGAACGGCGAGGGCCATGGCGAGGCGCGGCGTGCCATCGTGATGGGGGCCGGCGAGGCCGCGCGGCTGCTGGTTGCCGGGTTGCCTCAGCAGGGCTGGACGGTGCTTGGCCTGCTCGATGACGATCCCGCCAAGCGCGGCGCGCGCATCTCCGGTGCCCCGGTGCTGGGCCGCTTCGACGAGCTGAGCGATCCGCGCGTGATCGCCGGTGCTACGCACATCATCACGGCGCTGCCGAGCGCCACGGCCGCCCAGCGGCGCCGTGCGATCGAGCTGGCGGCCGCCACGGCGCTGCCGGTGCTGACGGTGCCCTTGGTCAGCGAGTTGCAATCGGGCAGCGCGCGCGTCGAGCGCATCCGCGCCATCGAGCCCGACGACCTGCTGGGGCGCGAGCCCGTGGTGCTCGACGAGGCTGGCATTGCCGAGCTGGTGTCCGGCAAGACGGTGCTCGTCACCGGCGCGGGTGGTTCGATTGGCAGCGAGCTGTGCCTTCAGATCGCTCGCTATGGCCCGGCACGGCTGGTGCTGTATGAGCTGAGCGAGTTCGCGCTTTACCAGATCGAGCAGCAGCTGGGCGAGCTGCATCCCGGTCTGCCGCTGGTGCGGTTGATGGGCGATGTGAAGGACCTGTCCCATCTGCGAGCCACCTTTGCGGCGCATCGGCCACAACTGGTGTTTCACGCGGCGGCGTTCAAGCATGTGCCACTGATGGAAGAGGACAATGCCTGGGCCGCGCTGCAGAACAACACGCTGGGAACGCACCATGCCGCATTGGCCGCGATGGAGAGCGGCGCCGAGCGCTTCGTGATGATCAGCACCGACAAGGCGGTCAACCCGACCAATGTGATGGGCGCCAGCAAGCGCGCCGCCGAGCGGGTGCTGTCGCACCTGGCCACGCAGGGCTCGGGCACGATGTTCTCGGCGGTGCGTTTCGGCAATGTGCTGGGCTCCAGCGGCAGCGTGATCCCGAAGTTCAAGGAGCAGATTGCCCGCGGTGGCCCAGTGACGGTCACGCATCCGGACATCACGCGCTACTTCATGACCATTCCCGAGGCAGTGCGGCTGGTGCTGCAGTCGGCGGTGCTGGCCCGCAGCGGGCAGGTCTATGTGCTGGACATGGGCGAGCCGGTGAAGATCGTCGAGCTGGCGCGCGACCTGATCCGTCTCGCCGGTCATCGTGAGCGCGAGATCGGCATCGTCTTCAGCGGTTTGCGACCCGGCGAAAAGCTCTACGAGGAACTGCTGGCCGACGACGACCTGACACAGCCCTCAGCCCATCCACGGCTGCGCATTGCACGGCTCAATGACGATGCCGCCGAGGGATGGATGCACGAGCTGCTGAACTGGCTCGCCCAGCCGCAGGACGGGCGTACCCCCGTTGATCAGCGCGCTGCGCTGGCCCGCTTCATTCCTGAATACCAGCCGCGCTGAACGCCACTTGGGCAGCGCCGGTTCAGCGGCGTGGCAACAGCCACTTCGGCACCCTGAAGCGCACGATGCGCCAGTACAGCACCACATACGAGACCATGAACAGCACCAGGAAACCCGTCAGCACCGCGGTGTCCCGCCACCAGAGTACGGCCGGGATCACCGTCAGACTGCAGAGCAGCCAGAGGTAGGGCGAGGTCATTGAATTGCGTGCGGTGAGTCGGTTCGTTGAGGTCTCGCCGATCATCTGCCGCACCAGACGGCGGTGAATCAGCGTGTGCATGTGGATGCCGTCAGGCTGAGATGAGGCCACGCCCTTGAGCACCTTGCGCCGGTACATCGAGAACAGCGTCTCGAAGATCGGGTAGGCGCACAGCAGCAACGGAAACAGCGGCGAAACGTCGGCGTTGCGCACGATCAGCAGCACGCCGATTTCCGCGACCATGAATCCGAGCAGGTAGGCGCCGCCGTCCCCCAGGAAGACCAGGCCGCCGGGGAAGTTCCAGACGAAGAAGCCCAGCACGGCGCCGGCCGCGATCAAGGCGGCGGTCAGCACCAGACGGTCCTGCACCTGCAGGCCCACATATGCCAGCGCCATCAAAATGATCAGCACGCACATCGACGCCAGGCCGTTGAAGCCGTCAATGATGTTGATCGAGTTGGACACGCCGGTCACCACCAGCAGAGTCAGCGCGACGGCGAGCGGCTCGAGCTGGATCAGCGTGTCAACGCCGGGGATGGCGGTGTGGCGCACGACGGTCTCCAGCAGCCACACCGCGAGGGCGGCCGAAATGACCGCAGCGATCAGTCGCCACGACGCCGACACCTTTTTCGTCATGTCTTCGGCGAAGCCAGCCATGAACGCTGGCAGCGCAGCTGCCAACAACAACCACAGCGACTCGCTGAGCGCCGGCCGCGTGAACTGTGCCAGCAGTGCGCCGGCGAACATCGCCAGCAGCACGCCAACCCCGCCGATGCGCGGGACGGGGCGGGTGTGAAACTTCTGCGGCCCCGAGATCTCTGTGTCGGCCGAGAGTCCGCCGTGGCGATCGGCAGAGCGCAGCACCGCCAGGGTGCTCAGCAGCGACACCGTGAAACTCAGCAGCAGAAAACTCATGCGAGACGTCGAGCGCCGGGTCCCGCTGTGTTCATCAGCGCCATCGCTGGCTCAACGACCGAACGGCGGCGCCGCGGCGTCCTTGGCCGACAACGCGGGCGTGCTCCCATTCAGCGGCCAGGCGATGGACAGCGTGGGGTCGTCCCAGCGGATCGAGAACTCGGCATCGGGGCGGTAAAAGGCGGTCGTCTTGTAGAGGAAATCGGCGCTGTCGCTGGTCACCAGAAAGCCGTGCGCCAGGCCTGGCGGGATCCACAGCTGCCGGTGGTTGGTGCCGCTGAGTTCGACGCCCACCCACTGGCCATAGGTGGGGCTGTCGGCACGCACGTCCACGGCCACATCGAACACGCTGCCTTGCGTGACGCGCACGAGCTTTCCTTGCGCATGTGGCTCACGCTGCCCGTGCAGGCCGCGCAGCACACCGCAGGCGGAGCGTGAATGGTTGTCCTGCACGAAGTCGATGTCCTGACCGACGGCCTGGTTGAATGCCTGCTGATTGAAGCTTTCGAGGAAGAAGCCGCGTTCGTCGCCGAACACCTTGGGTTCCAGGATCAGCACGCCATCGATGGCTGTCGGAATCACCTTCATCAAAACACCTGGTTGTTGACGATCTGCATCAAATACTGGCCGTAGCCGTTCTTCAGCATCGGACGCGCCAGCGCTTCCAGCTGGGCCGCGTCGATCCAGCCGGAGCGGAAGGCGATTTCCTCGGGGCACGCCACTTTGAGGCCCTGGCGCTTTTCCAGCGTGGCGATGAACTGGCCAGCTTCGAGCAGGCTGTCGTGCGTGCCGGTGTCGAGCCAGGCATAGCCCCGCCCCATGATCTCGACACTCAACTGCCCCTGCGCCAGGTAGCGTGCATTGACGTCGGTGATCTCCAACTCGCCGCGTGCGGAGGGCTTGATGTCCGCAGCGATGTCGCAGACCTGATGGTCGTAGAAGTACAGGCCGGTGACCGCATAGTTGCTCTTCGGTGCTTTCGGCTTTTCCTCGATGCTCAGTGCGCGCTTCTGGGCGTCGAAGGCGACCACGCCATAGCGCTCCGGATCCTGCACGTGGTAGGCGAATACCGAGGCGCCGGTGATGCGCTCGTCAGCAGCCGACAGCAGGCCTTGCAGATCGTGTCCGTGGTAGATGTTGTCGCCGAGCACCAGCGCACTTGGCGCGCCGGCGACGAAGTCCCGGCCGAGGATGAAGGCCTGCGCCAGCCCGTCGGGGCTGGGCTGAACGCAATAGCTGATCTGAATGCCCCAGCGGCTGCCATCGCCGAGCAAACTCTCGAAACGTGGCGTGTCCTGTGGGGTGCTGATCAGCAGGATGTCGCGGATGCCGGCCAGCATCAGCGTGCTGAGCGGGTAGTAGACCATCGGCTTGTCGTAGACCGGTAGCAACTGCTTGCTGATGGCGAGCGTGGCCGGATGCAGGCGCGTGCCGGAGCCACCGGCCAGCAGGATGCCTTTTCGGCTGGGGGTGTTCATGCGCGAAGGGCGTCCAAGGATGAGGTCATAGGATTTCCGCCAGCAGCCGATCGACACCGGTCTGCCACGCCGGCAGGCGCAGACCAAAGCTGTGTTGCAGCTTGCGGGTGTCCAGCCTTGAATTGCGGGGCCGCTGAGCGGGTGTCGGGAATGCGCTGGTCGGGACCGCTTCGATCGCGCCGGGTGCCACGCGGACCGGACGGCCCGCAGCCCGCGCGTGCTCGATCACATGCCGTGCGTAGCCATGCCAGCTGGTCTGGCCACCAGCGACAGCGTGGTAGGTGCCGCTGAGCTCGGGCTGCTGCGCCAGCTGGCGCAGCGCATGCGCCGAGACATCGGCCAGCAGATCAGCGCCCGTGGGCGCACCGATCTGGTCGTCGATGACCTTCAATGCGTCGCGCTCGGCCGCCAGCTTCAGCATGGTCTTCGCGAAATTGCCGCCGCGAGCAGCGTAGACCCAGCTGGTGCGCAGAATGAGGTGTTGGCAGCCGCTGCGGCGGATCTCTTCTTCGCCTTCGAGCTTGGTAGCGCCGTACACACTCAGTGGGCCGGTCGCCGCCTCTTCCACCCAGGGTGCGCTGCCACTGCCGTCGAACACATAGTCGGTGCTGTAGTGCAGCAGCGTGGCGCCAAGGGCCGCCGCTTCGCGGGCCAGTAAGCCCGGGGCGGTCGCGTTGATGGCACGCACCAGTTCGGGTTCGCCTTCAGCCTTGTCGACGGCGGTGTGCGCCGCGGCATTGACGATCCACTGCGGCGCTACGGCGCGCACGGTCGAGGCTAGCGCTTCGGGGTCGGCAAAGTTGGCGTGCCAATCGGTGCTGTCGGCATCCAGCGCTACCAGTTCACCCAGAGGCGCCAGCGCACGCTGCAGTTCCCAGCCGACCTGCCCGCTTTTGCCGAACAACAGAATCTTCATGGTGGGGTGTTGCTGGCGTTGCGCGCTGAGTAATTGGCATCGACCCATTCGCGGTAGGCGCCGCTTTGCACCCGGGCCACCCAGTCGGTGTTCTCGAGGTACCAGCGCACCGTCTGGCGGATGCCGGTCTCGAAGGTCTCGGCCGGCTTCCAACCGAGCTCCCGCTCGAGCTTGCGGGCGTCAATGGCGTAACGGCGGTCATGGCCGGGGCGGTCGGTGACGTGGGTGATGAGTCGGCGGTAAGGGCCGGCCGCATCGGGGCGCATCTCGTCGAGCAGCGCACACACCGTGTGCACGATGTCGATGTTGGGCTGCTCGTTCCAGCCGCCGATGTTGTAGGTCTCGCCGACCCGGCCGCGCTCCAGCACGACGCGGATCGCAGCGCAGTGGTCCTTCACATACAGCCAGTCGCGCACTTGCCGCCCGTCGCCATAGACCGGCAGCGGCTTGCCCGCCAGCGCATTGACGATCAGCAGCGGGATCAACTTCTCGGGGAAATGGAAGGGCCCGTAGTTGTTGCTGCAGTTGGTGGTCAGCACCGGCAAGCCGTAGGTGTGGTGCCAGGCGCGTACCAGGTGATCGCTGGCGGCCTTGCTGGCCGAATACGGGCTGTTCGGCTCGTACAGATTCGTTTCGGTGAACGGTGGGTCGTTCGGGCCGAGCGAGCCGTAGACCTCGTCAGTGGACACATGATGGAAGCGGAACTGGCTCTTTTCGGCCTCCCGCAGCGTCAGCCAGAAGCCCCGCGCCGCTTCCAGCAGGCTGAACGTGCCCTGCACATTGGTATGGATGAATGCGCCAGGCCCGTGGATGCTGCGATCGACATGGCTTTCGGCCGCGAAATGCACCACCGCACGAGGGCGATGGATGGCAAACAGGTTGTCGAGAAGTGCGCGGTCGGTGATGTCGCCATGGACGAACACATGGCGCGCGTCGCCGTCCAGCGAGCGGAGATTCTCGCGGTTGCCCGCGTAGGTCAGTGCATCGAGGTTGAGAACCTGCTCGCTGGAATGGCTCAGCCAGTCAAGAACGAAGTTTGCACCGATGAAACCGGCGCCGCCTGTCACGAGGATCATGGGTGCTGGGGCTGAGTCTGGAGGTGCGCATCGGCTAGGGGTGCCGATGCTTCGGTTCATTCTAAGGGCGACTTTTGACGAGTTCTCGCTCTTGCCGCGCGCCAGCGGCGATAATCAATCGATGACTGAAACACCCCACGAAGCCAGCCCCGACGTCCCGGCCAACGAAGCTGTTGCCGCCCCGGTGCGCTTTGACACACTCGCACTCGACGACAAATTGCTGCGAGCGGTGGCCGACTCTGGCTACACGCAGATGACACCGATCCAGGCGAAGGCTATCCCGATCGTGCTCGACGGGCGTGATGTGATGGGTGCGGCCCAAACGGGCACCGGCAAGACCGCAGCGTTCACCTTGCCGCTGTTGCAGAAGATGCTCAAGCATGAGAACAGCAGCGCGTCGCCGGCGCGGCATCCGGTGCGTGCGCTGGTGCTGGCGCCGACCCGCGAACTGGCCGATCAGGTCGCCAACAACGTCAAGACTTACGCCAAGCACACCAAGCTGCGATCGATGGTGGTCTTCGGCGGCATCGACATGAAGCCGCAGACCGCCGAACTGAAGACTGGCGTCGAGGTGCTGATCGCCACGCCGGGCCGCTTGCTCGACCACATCGAGGCGAAAAACTGCAATCTAGGGCAAGTTGAGTACGTCGTGCTCGACGAGGCCGACCGCATGCTCGACATCGGGTTCCTGCCAGACCTGCAGCGCATCCTGAGTTATCTGCCCAAACAACGGCAAACGCTGCTGTTTTCCGCGACCTTCTCGCCGGAAATCAAAAGGCTGGCAGAGAGTTATCTGCAGACCCCGATCCTGGTCGAGGTTGCACGGCCGAATGCCACAGCGACGAATGTCGAGCAGCGCTTCTTCAGCGTCTCGACCGACGACAAGCGGGCCGCGGTGCTCAAGATCATCCGCGAGCGGGCGTTGACCCAGGCCATCGTGTTCGTCAATTCAAAACTGGGCTGCGCGCGACTGGCCCGCTCGTTCGAGCGCGACGGCCTGCGTACCAACGCGCTGCACGGCGACAAATCTCAGGACGAGCGGCTGAAGGCGCTGGAGGCCTTCAAGCGTGCCGAAGTCGACGTGCTGGTGTGCACCGACGTCGCGGCTCGCGGCCTTGACATCGCCGACCTGCCGGCGGTTTTCAATTTCGATGTGCCATTCAACGCCGAGGATTACGTGCACCGCATCGGCCGCACGGGTCGCGCGGGCGCGTCGGGTCTGGCCGTTACCTTGGTGTCGCGTGACGACACCCGGCTTGTTGCCGATATCGAGAAGCTGATCAAGAAGAAGATCGAACTCGAGCCGATCGAGCTCGATGAGGCTCCGGTGCGGCGCGAACCACGCGCCGAGCGGCCTCGCCGCGAGTTCGACGATCAGCCGCAGGTGGTGGCCGATTCAGCCGCCGAACCGGCGGCAGTGGGTCGGCCGCGCTCGCCGTACCGCAATGCTGGCGAGGGGGCTCGCAAAGCTTCTTCCGACCCTTTCTTCGATCGGCCTTACGAGCCCAGCGCCACCGCGCAGCCTGCCTGGGAGTCGGCGTCGGTCATGCCCGCAGCCTCATCTCGAGGCCTGTCTCCGAACATCAAGCCGAAACGGCGAGTTGCCGCGCTGCTCGGCGAGAAGATCACAGCCGATCAGAGCGAGTGACCGCCATCGGATGACGGTTGCCGCCCTGCAGCTATCGGGCGAGATCAGGCGAGCAAGGAAAACACCGCGGGTATGTCGTTCGGCATCGATGCCGGCCTGGATTTCCACTCTGCGACTGTATCTGTGCGGCTCCAGCCCTGGGCGAGTGTCAGGGCACAACTGACAGACAGGCGCGTTCCGCCATTCAGCGCGTCCAGCAAGGCGCCCAGCAGGGCGGCGTTTCGGTAGGGCGTTTCGATCATCAGCTGCGTCTGCTGTGCCCGGCGAGATATCGATTCCAGCTCGCGAATGCGCGATGCGCGCGCGACAGCATCGACCGGGAGGTAACCCACAAACGCAAAGCTTTGGCCATTGAGTCCGCTGGCTGCCAGCGCCAGCATCAGCGAGCTAGGCCCTGACAGCGCCTCGACGCGGAGCTTCATGCCGTGTGCCGCTTGCACGAGCGCTGCGCCCGGATCGGCAACTGCGGGCAATCCGGCTTCTGAGATCAGCCCGATGTCCTGGCCATCTAGTGCGGAAGCCAATAGCGCGTTGAGAGATGAACCAGGTGGCTGCTGAGCGCCCTTGTTGGCGCGAGGCAATTCGACGATCCGGATCGCCTGCAGGGGTTGCGAGAGCGGCACGACCTCGTTCACGCGCTTCAGGAAAGCACGTGTCGTCTTCGCGTTCTCTGCCACCCAGCAAGGCAGCCGCGCGGCGATGCGTATCACGCCCAGAGGCAGCACGTCCTGCAGATCTGGCAGGGCGCCCGCGCCTTGAACAAGAGGCGCCATGCCGAAATCCAGTGTGTTGGGCACCAGGTACAGCGTGCCGTTCATGAGCCTGTGCGCCCCAGCGGATCGATCCCTGCCTGACGCAGCAACGCGCAGGTGCGGATCAACGGAAGTCCGATCAGCGCTGTCGGGTCATCCGACTCGACCGCGTCAAGCAGTGCGATGCCGAGGGTTTCGACCTTCGCACTGCCTGCGCAGTCATAAGGGCGATCGATGCGCAGGTAGTGTTCAATCTCTGTGTCCGACAGATGCCGGAAGGTCACGCTGACGCGTGACAGGGCACTCGCTTCGAAGCCGCTGTTGGCACACACCACGGCCACCGCGGTGTGGAAGACCACCTGCCGGCCGCGCATTGCACGCAGTTGTTGCACCGCCGCGTCGTGATGGCCCGGCTTGCTCACCGCCTCTCCGTCCAGTTCGGCGACCTGGTCCGAACCAATCACCACTGCCCACGGATGCCGCGCTGCCACTGAACGGGCCTTGGCCAGGGCTAGGCGTGCGGCCAGTGATTCCGGCGGCTCCGCCGGTTGCGGTGATTCGTCGACATCTGGCGCCATCACATCGAACGGCATCTGCAGCCGCCGCAGTAATTCCTGCCGGTACACCGAGGTGGAAGCCAGAATCAGCGGTGCGTGCATGTGCATTTCGGGATTGTCCCATCGGGTCGAGCGCTGCCTGTGCTGCCTGCCCCCACCGTACACTCGACCTCATGACGGTGCGTGCATTCGACCCCCTGTGCTTGGACACGGCTACGTTTGCCAAAGAAGCCGTCGAGACGGCGGGGACTTGGCCGCTGGCAGCGCTTGATCGGTTGTGCGTGGAGGCTCACATCGACGCCAAGCCGGCGACCGGCGAGCAGGTCGAGTGGCGGGCAACCGGTGAATCCCGCGCCTGCCGTGGTGGTGAACCTCAGATCTGGCTGCACTTGGAATGCCGGGCTCGGCTCGGGTTGGTCTGTCAACGCTGCCTGCAGCCGGTAGACACGGCGGTGGACGCTCAGCGCAGTTTTCAATTTGTTGCCGATGAAGCACTGGCGGCAGAAATCGACGCTGACAGCGAAGAGGATGTGCTGGCGCTCAGCCGCACGCTGAACCTTATCGAACTTATCGAGGACGAACTGCTGCTGGCCCTTCCTCTGGTGCCACGCCACACAACATGTCCGCAGCCCTTGAAGCCGCCTGACAACATCGAGCCGTTCGAGGAGCGCGTCAACCCCTTTGCGGTACTTGGAGAGCTGAAGCGAAAGTCACGGCCCAATTGAAGCACGCTACTGATATACTCACGGGCTTTTCGGCAGGTGTTGTCCCCAGGGTTCAATCCGGGCCAACTGGCCGCAGGCTCTGACAAGGGCCCGTCCCGCAGTGGTTCGCCACCGGGCGCCACCACCAACGTATGCGGAGATTCACATGGCTGTCCAGCAAAACAAGAAGTCGCCCTCGAAGCGCGGCATGCACCGTTCCCACTATGCGTTGAATACGCCGGGAACCGCCATCGAGCCGACCACCGGTGAATCGCATCTGCGCCATCACATCAGCCCCAATGGCTTCTACCGCGGGCGCAAGATCTTCAAGACCAAAGCTGACGCATGAGCGTTTGACGCCCAGTCGATCAAAAGCGTTGCGCCGCCGCAGCGCTTGGATCGATGAGCCCCTGTCACCGATGGCCCGGCCGCTGCACACTTGCAATGCCGGGCTTTTGCATTTCTGTCAGGCCCCTGTGGTCCCCGCGGACCCTCAACCGGTGAGCGTCACTGTGATCGCTGTCTCGACAACATGAATCAGGACGCTTTGCGCGGCACGGTACGTCTGGCCGTCGATTGCATGGGCGGTGACCATGGACCATCGGTCACCTTGCCCGCCTGCCAGGCATTCCTGGCCCGTCACCCACACGCTGAATTGATCTTGGTCGGGCGTCCCGATGCGTTGTTGCCCGCGGCCGATTGGGCGAGGTGTCAGCGCGTCGAGGCACCTGAAGTCGTCGAGATGCACGATGCGATCGAAGTTGCCTTGCGCCGCAAAAAGCGATCCTCGATGCGCATGGCCATCGACCTCGTCAAACCCGATGACGAGGGGGTTTCAGCTGCCGATGCTTGCGTATCGGCCGGCAACACAGGTGCCTTGATGGCGGTTTCGCGGTACGTGCTGAAGACCCTGGAGGGCATAGACCGTCCTGCGATCGCCACTGTGATGCCCAATCAGCGAGACGGCTACACCACCGTGCTCGACCTCGGTGCCAACGTGGATTGCACCGCCGAGCATCTGCTGCAGTTTGCGGTCATGGGCAGTGCGCTGGTGTCGGCGGTCGAGGGCAAGGAGCATCCGAGCGTCGGCTTGTTGAACATCGGCGAGGAAGCCATCAAGGGCAGCGACACCATCAAGCAGGCCGCCGAACTGCTGCGCGCTGCAGCGGCAAGCGGGCATCTGAACTTTCACGGCAATGTCGAGGGCAACGATATTTTCAAGGGCACGGCCGATATCGTTGTGTGCGACGGCTTCGTCGGCAATGTGGCCCTGAAGACCGCCGAAGGCCTGGTGGCCATGCTGTCAGACTTCATCAAGCAGGAATTCAAGCGCAATCTGCTCACCAAGATTGCAGCCTTGGCGGCCATGCCCGTGCTGAACCGCTTCAAGGCGCGTGTCGATCACCGGCGCTACAACGGTGCCGCGTTGCTTGGATTGCGTGGGTTGGTTTTCAAGAGCCATGGCTCTGCCGATTCGTTTGCGTTCGAGCAGGCGTTGAACCGGGCTTATGATGCCGCCCGCAACGGGTTGCTCGACACCGTACACGACCGCATTCGCGACACCCTGCAGGCCATGCCGGCTCATCCGCTTTCTGGTGACAACGACAACCCCAAGATGATGGCGTCCCGCCTCACCGCATGAATCGCACTGTCTTCACCGCAGTTAGGTCGGCGGAGCGCTATTCGCGCATCGCGGGAACCGGTGGCTATTTGCCCGCCGGACGAGTGACCAACAGCGCCCTGGCCGATCAACTCGCCGCGCGTGGGGTCGAGACCTCCGACGAGTGGATTGTTGAGCGCACTGGCATCCGGGCACGGCATTTCGCTGCCGAGGGAGAGCAGTGCAGCGACCTCGCCGTGGCCGCTGCGCGGCGAGCACTCGAAGCCGCCGATTGCGATGCCGCCTCAATCGACCTGATCATCGTCGCCACCTCTACGCCTGACATGGTGTTCCCATCAACGGCTTGCATCGTGCAACAAAAGCTCGGTGTTTCCGGCTGTCCGGCGTTCGACATCCAGGCGGTGTGTTCCGGGTTCGTGTATGCGCTGACGGTGGCCGATTCGATGATCCGCACCGGAGCAGCCAACAAGGCTCTGGTAATCGGCTCCGAGGTGTTCTCTCGCCTGCTTGACTTCGATGACCGAGGAACCTGCGTGCTGTTCGGCGACGGTGCCGGCGCAGTGGTGCTGCAAGCCAGCGATACGCCGGGTCTTATCGCCAGCGAACTGCACGCTGACGGCCGACATGTCGATATCTTGTGCACACCCGGCAGCATTGCTGGCGGCCAGGTTCGAGGTGATCCCACGCTGAAGATGGACGGCCAGGCGGTGTTCAAGCTGGCGGTCGGTGTGCTGGAAGACGTGGCGCGCTCGGTACTGGTCAAGGCGGGCCGCAGCGAAGCCGACATCGATTGGCTGATCCCGCACCAGGCCAACATCCGCATCATGCAAAGCACCGCGCGCAAGCTGAAGCTGTCGATGGACAAGGTGATCGTCACCGTGGCCGACCACGGCAACACGTCTGCCGCGTCGATCCCGCTGGCGCTCGATGTCGCTGTACGCGACCGGCGTATCACGCGGGGCGACACGGTCATGCTCGAAGGCGTGGGCGGCGGGTTCACCTGGGGCGCTGTGCTGTTGGATTTCTGAGGTTGCTGCCCCAGCCTGGGCTGTTGTGCTGCCTTGTTTCTCTTGTTTCTTTTCAATGTCGATCACTTCATTCGCTTTTCTATTTCCTGGTCAGGGCTCACAGGCTGTGGGCATGCTCGATGCCTGGGGCGATCACCCCGCGGTTGCGCAGACCCTAGCAGAGGCTTCTGATGCGCTGGACTCTGACCTCGAGAGGCTCGTCCGCGAGGGCCCGAAGGAGCAACTCGATCTGACGACCAACACGCAACCGGTGATGCTGACAGCAGGTATTGCCTGCTACCGCGCCTGGATGGCCGAAACCGGGCTGGCGCCAGCGGTGGTCGCCGGGCATTCGCTGGGTGAGTACAGCGCGTTGGTGGCCGCCGGTTCATTGAGCTTGGCCGATGCGCTGCCGCTGGTGCGATTTCGAGCGCAGGCGATGCAGGAGGCGGTGCCGGTTGGCATCGGTGCGATGGCAGCGATCCTCGGGCTCGATGCCGATGCGGTGCGCGCCTGCTGCGCCGAGGCTGCGGCGACCAGCGGCGAAGCCGTGGAGGCGGCCAACTTCAATGATCCGAAGCAGACCGTGATCTCCGGCTCGCAAGCCGGCGTGTCGAAGGCGTGTGAGTTGCTGAAGGCTGCAGGCGCCAAACGCACCTTGCCATTGCCGGTGTCCGCGCCATTTCATTGCAGCCTGATGAGGCCTGCCGCGGAGCGTTTGAAGGAGCGGCTGGCCTTGGTGACGTTCCAATCCCCGGCTGTGCCGGTGGTGAACAACATCGACGTGACCGCAGAAATCGACCCGATGCGCATCCGCGATGCGTTGTACCGGCAGGCTTTCGGACCGGTGCGCTGGTTCGAGACCGTTCAGGCGATCCGTGCACGGGGCGTTACTCATCTGATCGAATGCGGCCCTGGGAAAGTGCTTGCGGGCATGGTCAAACGCATCGATGCCGAGGCGATCTCGGCAGCGCTGTTTGATCCTGCTTCGCTGGCTGACGTGCGTGGAGTGCTGGGATGACGACTGAACAAACAACGACCCGTATCGCGCTGGTGACCGGTGCCTCGCGCGGCATCGGCCGGGCGATTGCGCTTGAACTGGCTCAACGCGGTCTGACGGTGATCGGTACCGCGACGACTGAATTGGGAGCGCAGGCGATCAGCGAGGCGCTGGCTGCTTTTCCGGGTTGCTCCGGCGCCTGTCTTGACGTGAACGATGCGACCGCTGTCGATCGGACGGTCGACGCTGTTCTGAAGGCACATGGCGCAGTGCATGTGCTGGTCAACAACGCCGGCATCACGCGCGACAATCTGTCGATGCGGATGAAGGATGCCGATTGGGATGCGGTCATCGACACCAACCTGAATGCTGTGTTCCGCCTCAGCCGAGCCGTGATTCGGCCCATGGTCAAGCAGCGGTACGGGCGCATCATCAATATCACCTCGGTCGTGGGCGCCAGCGGCAATGCCGGTCAGGCCAACTACGCTGCGGCCAAGGCCGGCGTGGCTGGCATGACCCGCTCTTTGGCGCGCGAGCTAGGCAGCCGCAGCATCACGGTGAACTGCGTGGCGCCGGGCTTCATTGCCACAGACATGACCGACGCGCTGCCAGCCGCGCAGAAGGAAGCCCTGCTGACGCAGATTCCGCTCGGCAGGCTCGGCAGTGTCGACGATGTGGCCCATGCGGTGGCCTTCCTCGCGTCCGATGCCGCGGGCTACATCACCGGCACCGAACTGCATGTCAACGGCGGCATGTTCATGAACTGACCGCCCTCGGCGCATCAATCCATCGAACCGGATTGCCCGGCCGGCCGAAGCGCGCACCGTCTCCGTGAGGCGACATGTTGCAACCTTTAGAATCCCGGGCTGTTTCAGACAACACTCCTGGAGGAGTCATGAGCGATATCGAATCCCGTGTCAAGAAAATCATCGCCGAGCAACTGGGCGTACCCGAATCTGACGTCTCCAACGAAAAGGCCTTCGTCGCTGATCTGGGTGCGGATTCACTCGATACGGTCGAGTTGGTGATGGCCCTCGAAGACGAGTTCGGGATCGAGATTCCAGACGAAGAAGCCGAAAAAATCACCACGGTTCAACTCGCGATCGACTACGCGTTGAAGCACCAAAAGGCCTGAGACCGAGCCTCCATTGCATGCATTTCCGCCCGCCATGTTCGATTGATCCGGCCTGCTTGACAACCAGCGGGCTCGCTCCACATTGGGGATGCCAATGACCCGGCGTCGCGTTGTGGTCACCGGACTGGGACTGATCAGCCCAGTTGGCAATTCGGTCAAGGAAGGCTGGGCTAACATCCTGGCAGGCCGCTCCGGCATTGCCAACATCACCCGCTTCGATGCGTCCAGCTTCTCGTGCCGTATCGCGGGAGAGGTGAAGAACTTCAATGTCGAGGACTACTTCCCCGCGAAGGAAGCCCGACACATGGATGTCTTCATGCAGTTCGGCATGGCGGCATCAATTCAGGCGGTGCGCGACTCCGGTCTGAAAACCAATGACGAGTTGAGCGAAGAGCAGGCCGAGCGAGTCGGCTGCCTGGTCGGCTCGGGCATCGGTGGCCTGCCTTTGATCGAGGCCACCCACGCGGAGCTGTCGGCACGCGGCCCCCGCCGCATTTCTCCGTTCTTCGTGCCAGCCTCGATCATCAACATGATCTCCGGCCACCTGTCGATAAAGTTCGGTTTCCAGGGACCCAACCTGGCGATCGTGACAGCCTGCACCACTGGCTTGCACTGTATCGGAGAAGCCGGCCGCATGATCGAATACGGCGACGCCGACGTGATGGTCGCCGGCGGTGCAGAGGCCACAGTGTCGCCGCTGGGCGTCGGTGGCTTCGCGGCCGCGCGGGCGTTGTCCACCCGCAACGACGACCCTGTAACCGCGTCGCGCCCGTGGGACAGAAACCGTGACGGCTTCGTTCTGGGGGAAGGCGCTGGTGCCATGGTGCTCGAAGAGTACGAGCATGCAAAGCGGCGCGGCGCCACGATTTACGCTGAGCTGGTTGGCTACGGCATGGGTGCTGACGCGCATCACATGACTGCGCCCAGCGTGGACGGCCCGAAGCGGTCCATGCGCGCGGCCCTGCGCAACGCCGGTGTGTCGGCCGATCAGGTGCAGTACCTGAATGCCCATGGAACATCGACGCCGCTGGGTGACGTGAACGAAACCAACGCGATCAAGTTGGCGTTTGGTGACCATGCGCACAAGCTGGCTGTCAGTTCCACCAAGTCGATGACCGGGCACCTGCTCGGCGGTGCAGGGGGCATCGAATCGCTGTTCACCGTGCTGGCGGTACGTGATCAGGTGGCGCCGCCGACGATCAACATCTTCAATCAGGATCCTGAATGCGACCTTGATTACTGCGCCAACACAGCGCGCGAGATGAAAATCGAACTGGCAGTCAAGAACAATTTCGGGTTTGGGGGAACCAACGGCACGCTCGTTTTCAAGCGTGTCTGAGGGTCGACTGCGGCGTCATGCAAGCGGCGTCGGCAGTGCAAGTGACGGTCCGGCGCTTCGGTGTCTGGAACGCATTACTTGGCATGATCAGCGGGACGACGTTGGCCGTCGCAATGGCTTGGTTGGTCATCCACCATGACAATCCGCTCGACGGGTTCAGCATGCCCCTGATCTTTTCCCTGCTGGTGAGTTTGCTCGGAACGATTGATCTGGTGCGGCGACAGCCAATCGTGCTGAGATGGGATGCGCAGCGCTGGCACGTCACCGATCCCAGCCGCGGTGCAGTCGAAATCGAGTTGCTCGGGCTGAGCGTCGTGCTGGATCTTGGCAACTGGATGCTGCTGAAACTCCATGCCGATCTGCCGCCATACCGTCTGCGAAGCGGATGGATCCCGGTGCAACGCCGCGGTATGGAGACCCATTGGCAGTCCTTGCGCTGTGCACTGTATGCCCGCGGCGCGGAGTCCACTCGGACCACCGTAATCGATCGGCAGGTCTCGCGTGGTTGATCGCATGAGCGCTCCTGACGCCGACGCGCCGCTGATCGATCGGGTCAAGCAAGGTGACGTCAAGGCCTTCGAGATGCTGGTGGTCAAGTACCAGCGTCGTATCGAACGTCTGATCGGGCGCATGGTCAGGGATGTCGATCTGGTGCCTGACATCGCGCAAGAGACTTTCATCCGCGCTTACCGTGCCATTCCACAGTTCCGTGGCGAGAGTGCGTTCTATACCTGGCTCTACCGGATCGCTGTCAACACTGCCAAGAAAGCGCTGGGTGAGCTCAAGCGCGATTTGCTTGTGACCGACGCATCGAGAGCGTCTCATGACGACGAAGATGAAACTTCCCGCACTGAGAACGAACTAACTGACGGTGAAACGCCTGAATCGTTGCTCGCCAGCAAGGAAGTGGCCATGACGGTCAACGCCGCCATCAATGCGTTGTCCGAAGATCTGCGGCAGGCAATCACTTTGCGTGAGATTGAGGGTTTGAGCTACGAAGAGATTGCAGAATTGATGAATTGCCCGATCGGCACGGTGAGATCACGGATTTTTCGCGCCCGGGAGGCGATTGCACTGCGTTTGCGACCCTTATTGGACACTCAGGTCGGTGAGCGGTGGTGATCATGAGCAGGCTTTGACTGCGGTCGGGACTTCGGGTGATGTGTGTTTTGGGGGTGGGGACGGGAGATTTTCATGGCAGATCATTCGGGTTCCGGGTCCGATCCGGGACGCGCACGAGGCGAGGAGTTATCGGCGTTGCTCGATGGCGAATTGCAGGGCGGCCCGGTCGAGCGCATCTGTTCTGAATGGCGCCTCGATGAGCGCAGCCGCGACACTTGGCATTCCTATGCCCTGATCGGCGACGTCCTGCGCTGCGAGGATTTGGCGCACTCCTGCGCGAGTGACGAGCAGTTTCTGCGCGATTTTCGCAAGCGCATGGCGGCCGAACCGGTCGTCCTGGCTCCTCGTGCGGTTCAGCATTCTGTCGAGGGCTCGTCGGGTGATGGCGAGTCGCGAACGGTTCGGCCCGGGCGTGCCTGGGCGTGGCCGGCGGCCTTGGCCGCGGGATTTGTGGTCGTCCTGGGTGCCGTTGTTGGTGTGCAGAATCCCGGCGCGACCGCGAGCCCTGAGCCTCAGATTGCGGCGGTGCCCGCAGGCAATTCCCCCGACTCGCTGATGAAGGTGAGTCGTACGGAAGAGGCCGCGCCTCCATCGGATGTTTACCCCGCAGGTATGGAGTTGGTGTTTGATGGGCAGATCATTCGCGATCCGCGCCTGGATCGGTACCTGCTAGCCCACAAGCAGTTTGCCGGCACCTCGGTGCTGGGGCCGACCTCGGGTTTGTTGCGCAATGCGGCCGTCGAAGTCCCTGAGCGGTGAGCCATTGAACGTGCACGCCGTGGATCGGCGTCGGGCGCGGATGGTTTCGGCCGGGTCGAGGCTGATCGCGTCCCTGGTGTTTCTGATCTTCGCAGCTCAGGCGGTAGCAGCCCCAGGCGTGGCGGTCGAACCGCGGGAAGTGCGAGAGTGGCTCACGCGCATCTACAACGCGGCTAACCAGCGGAATTTCCAGGGCACCTTCGTCGTCAGTTCTTCGGGCGCGATGACCAGTGCGCGCATCTCGCATTTCTACGATGGCACTGACCAGTTCGAGCGGATCGAGCCGTTGGATGGACAAGCTCGCCAGGTGCTGCGACATAACGGTGTCGTGCACACCGTCTGGCCTTTCGACAAGGTCACGCTGATTGAGCAGCGCGATGTGCTCAGTTCATTCCCGTCCTTGGTGCAGGGCACCGACGACAACGTCGCAGATTTCTACGACGTGCATCTGCAGCCCGCCGAACGCGTCGCTGGTCACGATGCCAATGTGCTGATGCTTAAGCCGCGCGACGAATTCCGCTACGGCTATCGACTGTGGACTGACAAGCAAACTGGCTTGCTGCTGCGCGCTGAAATCCTCAATGCTCTGGGCGAGACGCTAGAGACCTCGGCATTTTCAGATGTGGACATAGGTGTGCGATCGCAGCCCAACTTGGTCTTGTTGCCGATGCGCAAGCTCGCCGGCCACCGCGTCGTCAAGCCGCAACTGACGGCGACCCGGCTCGAAGCAGAAGGCTGGCGGCTGCGCAAGACGGTCGCAGGATTCCGGCAACTGAGTTGCATCCGCAGGCCGCTTGACCTACTGGCAACCGCTGATCGGAAATCGGCTTCCAACCATCTGATTCAGACGGTTTTTTCCGATGGCATCACCAACGTGTCGCTGTTCATTGAGCCGTACGATGTTGACCGACATCCGCGGCCGGCGATCACCGTCGTCGGTGCCACGCAGACACTGATGAGCCGCCAGGGCGATTTCTGGATCACGGTGGTTGGTGATGTGCCGAGGGTGACGCTGCGCGCCTTTTATGAAGCCGTGGACCGCAGCAAGTAATCTTTCTGTGGATGACTACTGATGTGATGACTGCGCTGTCAGTCGTTGCCCTATTGAGACAAGAGTACCGAACATGCAGATCTCATTTTCCTGGGCCCAGTTTGCCCGTCGATCCCTCATGTCCACGGCCTTGAGGGCCTCGCGCTGTTCCGTCGGTGCACTCGCCGCCGTTCTGGTGTTGTCCGCCGGCATGCCCGTTGTCGGACAGGCGCAAGGGCTGCCAGATTTCACGGTGCTGGTCGAGAACGTTGGTGGATCGGTGGTCAATATCCGAACTACGGAACGGCCGCGGGCAGGGCGCGGCAGCGGTGCTCCCGAGATGGACGAGGATATGCTGGAGTTTTTCAAGCGGTTCGGTGTGCCGATTCCCGGCCAGCAAAGCCCGAGGCGCTCTCCGCAGCAACCCACACCGCAGGAAAGCGAACCGCAACAACGCGGGGTGGGATCTGGGTTCATCCTGAATGCCGACGGTTACGTGATGACCAATGCCCACGTGGTCGAAGGGGCCGAAGAGGTGTTCGTCACGCTGACCGACAAGCGCGAATTCAAGGCTCGCGTCATTGGCGCTGACAAGCGGACAGATGTGGCCGTGGTCAAGATCGAGGCAGCTGGCCTGCAGGCAGTTCGGGTCGGTGACGTCAGCCGCTTGAAGGTTGGCGAGTGGGTCATCGCGATCGGATCGCCGTTCGGACTTGAGAACACCGTCACCGCCGGAATCGTCAGCGCTAAGGCTCGCGACACCGGTGACTTCCTGCCCTTCATCCAGACCGATGTGGCGATCAATCCTGGCAATTCGGGCGGTCCCCTGATCAACATGCGAGGTGAAGTGGTCGGCATCAATTCCCAGATCTACAGCCGATCAGGCAGCTTCATCGGCATTTCGTTCGCTATCCCCATCGATGAGGCGATCCGTGTTGCCGACCAGCTGCGCACCAGCGGGCGCGTCATTCGCGGCCGCATCGGCGTGCAGATCGATCAGGTGACCAAGGAAGTGGCTGAATCGATCGGTCTGGGCAAGCCCAGCGGCGCGATGGTGCGCAGCGTCGAGGCAGGAGGCCCGGCGGACAAGGCAGGGGTCGAAGCCGGAGACATCATCACGAGATTCGATGGCCGCGCGATCGAGAAGGCGGGGGACTTGCCGCGCATCGTCGGCAGCGTCAAGCCGGGGACCAAGGCGACCCTCGAGGTTTTCCGCCGGGGTGCGTCGAAGGAGTTGAGCGTGACCGTCGTGGAACTGGAGGCCGAGCGACCGCGCAGCGTGCCGGTTGAGCGAAACACCCCGAAACTACCGGCAGTTATCGGGCTTCTGGGGCTCGCAGTCTCCGACCTGAGCGACGCGCAGAAATCCGAGCTCAAGGTCAAGAACGGCGTTCGCGTCGAAGCCATCGAAGGTGCCGGCGCCAAAGCGGGCATTCGTGAGGGAGACATCGTCTTGTCACTCGACAAGACGGAAATCAGCAGTGTCAAGCAGTTTGAGGCCGCCATCAGCAAGCTGGACAAGCCGAAATCGGTGACCCTGCTGGTCAAGCGTGGCGAATGGGTTAACTACATCGTGATCCGTCCTGCGAGGTAACTTGGGCAGTTGGCTTGTTTGTGTGCGCCCACATTCTCGGATCTACTTGCCTCGTCAGGCGACTGCGTCGGGTCATTCGACTGACTGTTGCAAGTGAGATGCGGGCCCAGGATGGGCCACCTTCCCAGGGGTGCGTAGCGCTACGAAAACAGGCTATTCCCTGTGCATAAATTGTGCACAAGTTTTCTGTTGGCGATGCGCAACGATCGCTAAACAAGCACTGGTGCGGTTCTGCGGACATGCTTTTGGCTACAATCAAGTCCCAACAAGCAGTTGCCAAACATTTTTGTTGGAAGGCGCGTCAATCGTTCGACGTGCCTTTTTTTTAGCTTCAGCACAGGCCTGCGGCCTTTCATATCGCTCCGCGATTGAGAGCTTTTGCTGAAACGGCTGCGCCGTTTTGGCACCTCATCGAAGCTCCACTGAAGAACACTCGCAGTCAGCATGGATCACATCCGAAATTTTTCGATCATTGCCCACATCGACCATGGCAAGTCCACGCTCGCCGATCGCTTGATCCAACGTTGCGGTGGTTTGAGCGATCGCGAGATGGAAGCGCAAGTGCTCGACTCGATGGACATCGAGCGTGAGCGCGGCATCACGATCAAGGCGCAGACAGCAGCACTTGAATACAAGGCGCACGATGGTCGTGTCTACAACCTGAATCTGATCGACACACCGGGGCATGTCGATTTCTCGTATGAAGTGAGTCGATCTCTGTCGGCCTGCGAAGGGGCGCTGCTCGTGGTTGACTCGAGCCAGGGCGTGGAGGCGCAAACGGTCGCCAACTGCTATACCGCGCTCGATCTGGGCGTCGAGGTGATTCCCGTCCTCAACAAGATGGACCTGCCGAATGCCGACCCGGAGAACGCGAAGTCGGAGATCGAGGACGTGATCGGCATCGACGCCGATCAGGCGATCCCTTGCAGCGCGAAGACCGGCATGGGCATCGACGAGATCCTGGAGGCAGTGATCACCCGCATGCCGCCGCCTCGTGGCAATCCTGATGCACCGCTGCGCGCGATGATCGTTGATTCCTGGTTCGACAACTACGTCGGCGTCGTGATGCTGGTGCGCGTGGTCGACGGAACGCTGATCAAGGGTGAACGCATACGCATGATGGCCAGCGACGCGGTCTACGGCGCGGACAACCTGGGTGTATTCACGCCCAAGTCGGTGCCGCGAGATCGCCTCAATGCCGGCGAGGTCGGCTTCATCGTGGCCGGTATCAAGGAGCTGCAGGCGGCCAAGGTCGGCGACACCATCACGCTCGAGAAGAAGCTGCCCAACAACCTGGGCCCGGCCAGAGAGGCGCTGCCTGGGTTCAAGGAAATCCAGCCACAGGTGTTCGCAGGGCTGTACCCGACCGAGGCCAGCGAATACGACCAGCTCCGCGACGCGCTGGAAAAGCTCAAGCTCAACGATTCATCGTTGCGTTACGAGCCCGAAGTCAGTCAGGCGCTGGGTTTCGGTTTTCGCTGCGGCTTCCTGGGTCTGTTGCACATGGAGATCGTGCAGGAGCGCTTGGAGCGTGAGTTCGATCAGGACCTGATCACTACCGCGCCCAGCGTCGTCTACGAGGTACAACTCGGCAACGGAGACGTGATCCAGGTCGACAACCCATCCAAGATGCCGGACCTCGGCCGCATCAACGAGATCCGCGAGCCGATCGTCACGGTGCACCTCTACATGCCGCAGGACTACGTCGGCCCGGTGATGACCCTGGCCAATCAGAAGCGCGGCCAGCAGATGAACATGGCTTACCACGGTCGCCAGGTGATGCTGACCTACGAGATGCCGCTGGCCGAGATCGTGCTGGACTTCTTCGACAAGCTGAAGAGTGTGTCCCGCGGTTATGCGTCGATGGATTACGAGTTCAAGGAATATCGCGCTGCCGATGTCGTCAAGGTCGATATCCTGCTCAACGGAGACAAGGTCGATGCGCTGTCGATCATCGTGCACCGTAGCCAGAGCCAGTATCGAAGCCGCGCGGTCGTGGCCAAGATGCGCGAGTTGATTTCACGCCAGCAGTACGACGTCGCGATCCAGGCCGCCATCGGGGCCAACATCATCGCGCGTGAGACAATCAAGGCGCTCCGGAAGAACGTGATCGCCAAGTGCTACGGTGGCGATATTTCGCGCAAACGCAAGCTGCTCGACAAGCAGAAAGCGGGCAAGAAGCGCATGAAGCAGATCGGCTCGGTGGAGGTGCCCCAAGAGGCATTTCTGGCCATTCTCCAAGTGGAAGATTGATGAGTACGTTGACCGGTCTGCTTTACGGTTGCCTGATTGTTTTCCTGGGCGGCTGGTACGTCGGGAAATGGAGCGGCAATTTCTCGCTGCTGCTGCTGGTGCTGACGGTGGTGACGATGGCGTATTGGCTGGTAGAGCGCTTTTATTTCGCGCCGCGTCGGTTGGCGGCTGCCGATGAACTTGCAGCTCAGGTCGAAACGCGACGTGCGCAACTTGCAGCCAAAGGCATTACCAAGGTCGATGGCGACGGAGACGGCAGCCAAGCTCGCCAGTCGCTGCTGGCTCAACCGTGGTGGCTGGACTGGACTGCGGGTCTGTTCCCCGTCATCTTGGTCGTGTTCCTGCTGCGATCGTTCCTTTTCGAGCCGTTCAAGATTCCATCTGGCTCCATGATTCCCACCTTGCTGGTGGGCGATCTGATCCTGGTCAACAAATTCCATTACGGCATCAGGCTTCCGGTGATCAACAAGAAGATCATCCCCAACCATGATCCTGAGCGTGGCGATGTGATGGTGTTTCGCTATCCGCGCAATCCAAGTGTCGACTACATCAAGCGCGTCGTCGGCATCCCGGGCGACGAGATTTCCTACCGTAATCAGTTGCTGTACCTCAATGGGGTGCTGGTGCCTTCGCAGCCGCTGCCCGATTTCTACAACGAGGACACGCTGCGTTACGACAAGCAGTACATCGAAAGTTCGGGTGCACAGTCGCACCACATCCTCGTCGATCGATCCCTGCCGAGCTATGCGCGAGCGATCGACGACTACGCCTTCCGCGAGAACTGCACCTACACCGTCGAGGGCGTGACCTGCAAGGTGCCAGCGGGCCACTACTTCATGATGGGCGACAACCGCGATCACTCCGAAGATTCCCGCTACTGGGGATTCGTCCCGGAAGAGAACATCGTGGGCCGCGCCTTTCTGGTCTGGATGAATTTCGGTAATGTGAGTCGAATCGGGTTCTTTCATTGATCGGGACTTCGCCGAAAATACCCGATGATGAGGGGTGCTTGGTGCACTCGGAACGCCTGGAGCATGGACGCATGATGAGCAATCGGCATCGGGTAGGGCGGCAACAGCAAGGCATCACCCTGCTGGGCCTGCTGTTCTGGGCGATCATCATCGGCTTCATTGCGTTGCTGACGGTGCGCGTGCTGCCCACGCTCAACGAGTTCTTCACCATCCAGAAGGCCGTCAACAAGGTGGCGCTTGAAGGTGGAAATACGGTGCCGGAGATTCGCGCCGCGTTTGAGAAGCAGAGGGACATCGAGTATTCGATCCAGTCCGTCACCGCCAAAGATCTCGACATCACCAAAGAGAACGACCGGATCGTCGTCCGCTTTGCCTACAGCAAGGAAATCGAGCTGTTCGCACCAGTGTTCCTGTTGATCAAGTACGAAGGCCAGTCTCGTTAGGTTGACCTGGCGGTGCTGTCGTACACATAGCTCGTCCTGCCTCGATGGATCCTCGCCTCGATGCCCTTCAGCGCCGTCTCGGACATCGTTTTGCCGAGCCCGGTTTGCTGGCACTCGCGCTGACCCATCGCAGTTTCAGCGCCGATCACAACGAACGTCTCGAATTCCTCGGCGACGCGGTCCTGAGCCTGGCGATTTCCAGCCTGCTGTATGAGCGGTTCGCCGGCTCAGACGAGGGCGACCTGACCCGTGTTCGTGCGCACCTGGTGCGCGAAGACAGTTTGCACAAGGTGGCGGTGTTGCAGGGCCTGCCCGAGGTGCTGCGGCTCAGCGACGGCGAGTCTCGTGGCGGAGGCGCGCAGCGTGCCTCGATACTGGCCGATGCGCTGGAAGCGATCATTGGTGCCACCTTCGTCGATGGCGGTTTTGCGTCGGCCCGTGCACTGGTGCAGCGCTTGTTCGGCGACGTCATCAACACCACCGACATCGGCGGCTGGGCCAAAGACGCGAAAACCGAACTGCAGGAATGGCTGCAGGCCCGGCGCCTGCCCGTTCCTGGCTACCGCATCAGCGCGACCCGCGGTCAGGCTCATGCGCAGACCTTCGAGGTCGAATGCGAAGTGCCAACGCTCAATATGAAGCACGCTGGCGAAGGCCGTTCGCGGCGCCTCGCCGAGCAGGAGGCTGCCCGACGTATGCTCGACGCCTTGAAGGCGACCGATCAGCCGGGCGGTCCATTGCGCTCCTGAGCTGTACGACGTTCGCCGCGTTGCGTCGACATCTGCCATGAATGCCTGTCCATGACCGAATCTGTAGAACCTCCCGCTGCGGTCGACCCTGCAGGCCAGCGCTGTGGTCTGGTAGCCATCGTCGGCAGGCCGAACGTAGGCAAGAGCACGCTGCTCAATGCGCTGGTCGGGCAAAAGGTCAGCATCACGTCGGCCAAGGCGCAGACCACACGGCACCGCATCACCGGTATCCGCACCGTTGGCGCCTCCCAGTTCGTTTTCGTGGACACGCCCGGTTTTCAGACGCGCTATGCCGCAGCGATGAACCGCACCCTGAACAAGACGGTCCACAGCGTGCTGGCCGATGTCGATGTGGTGTTGTTCGTGGTCGAGGCGGGCCGCTTCGGACTTGACGACGCCAAGGTGCTGTCGCTGATGCCGTCCGGCGAGTTCGCGAAGCCAGTGTTCCTCATTGCCAACAAGCTCGATGCGGTGCATCGCCGCGCCGATCTCGTGCCCTGGCTCAAGGGTATGCAGGACCGTCATGCGTTCGCCGAGTTCGTGCCCTTGTCGGCCAAGAAGGACGCGGACGTGCAGCGTCTGCTGGCCATCGTCGAGCCTTACCTGCCGAAGCAGCCCTGGTTCTACGAGGAAGATGCCCTGACCGATCGCACCGACAAGTTCCTGGCCAGCGAGATCATCCGCGAGAAGCTGTTCCGGTTGATGGGCGATGAGTTGCCGTATACCTCGACGGTGGTGATCGACAAGTTCGAGGAAGAGGGCAACCTGCGTCGCATCGCCGCCAGCATCGTCGTCGAGCGCGATGCGCACAAGGGCATGGTCATCGGCGGTGGCGGCGAAAGGCTGAAGCGCATCGGCAGCGAAGCGCGGCAGGAACTCGAAAAGCTGATGGGCGCGACGGTGTTCCTCGAGCTGTGGGTCAAGGTGCGTTCCGGTTGGGCGGATGACGAGGAACATCTGCGCAGTTACGGCTATGAATAGAGCCCCCCAGTCGCTGCGCTCCTGCCCCCAAGGGACTTGCCCGGCTTCGGACGGCCGGGCGCCGGGCGGGCCCCCCTGTTGACGACGCGTCGGACTGCCAAAGCACCCTCCCTGCTGACGGCCTACGTTTTGCACCGCTACGACTGGAGCGAGTCCAGCCTGATCCTGGATGTCTTCACGCGCGAGCAGGGGCGGTTGGTCGTGGCGGCCAAGGGCGCGAAGCGGCCCTATTCGCAGTTGCGCTCTGTGCTGTTGCCGTTCCAGCGCGTGCATCTCTCGCTGGGGCGACCACCCAGAGCCGATGCAGCCAACGCGCAATCCAGCGACCACAACACGCGCGATGTCCAGACCTTGCGCGGCGCCGACTGGGCTGGCGGCGCGGCGATGCTGACCGGCGCGGCACTGTTCAGTGGCTTCTACCTGAACGAACTGCTGATGAAGCTGATGGCCCGCCAGGACGCGCACCCGCTGTTGTTTGATGCCTATGCGCAAACCTTGCCGTCGCTCATCGGAGGCGACGACGTCCGGGTGCAGTCGGCACTGCGCGCCTTCGAGGTCACGCTGCTGCAACAGATCGGGGTGCTGCCCGATCTGAGCCTGGTCACGCTCACGCTGGAGGCGGTCGATCTTGAGGGCCGCTATGTGTTGCGGCCCGAGGCGGGCGTTGCCCCGGCGCGGTCCGATGACGTCTCTGTATCAGGCGCGATGCTCATCGGCATGCAGGCCGCGCTGCAGCACGGCAGCGTGTCGGCACTTCAGCAAGCCTGCGCCAGCGCCTTGCCCGAATGGCGCAGCCTGCTGCGCGGATTGCTTCACTATCATCTTGGCTCATCGGTGTTGCGAACGCGGCAGGTGATGCTGGGTCTGCAAAGCCTGGCGCCGTTGCTGCCAGCGGCTGTTGCCGCCGCCCACCTCGACTCGGATCCTCGCCCGTCATGAACCCCTTGCTCATCACCGGACTCGAGGCGCATCGTGGACACACCGCGCTGTCCGTCAATCTGAACAAGGTCGCCCTGCTGCGCAACCAGCGCGACCTCGGCATCCCGAGCGTGACCCGCGCTGCCACGCTGGCATTGCAGGCCGGCGCCCACGGCATCACGGTGCATCCGCGGCCGGACCAGCGTCACATCCGCACCCACGATGTGTTCGATCTGGCTGCGTTGATGCAGGACTGGCCTCAGGCCGAGTTCAACATCGAAGGCAATCCGCTGCACAACCTGATGGATGTGATCCGGGAAGTGACGCGCCGTGGTTTGCCGCTGCACCAGTGCACCTTCGTGCCCGATGCGATGGACCAGGCCACGTCTGACCATGGCTGGCAGTTTCCGCAGGATGCCGAGGTGCTGGCGCCGTTGATTTCCGAGGCTCGGTCGCTCGGCGTGCGGGTCAGCCTGTTCATGGATCCGGTACCGCAAGCAATGCCGGCGGTGCGTGCACTGGGCGCAGAGCGCGTCGAGCTCTACACCGAAAGCTTTGCGAGGGTGCATGGAACAGCCGATCAAGCCGCCGTGCTGGCTGGCTTCGCTGCCGCAGCCGACGCGGCGCTGATCCAAGGTCTGCAATTGAACGCCGGCCACGACCTGAATCGCGACAACCTGACTGACTTCCTGCGAGCTGTGCCCGGCGTGCAAGAAGTGTCTATCGGCCATGCACTGATCGCCGATGCGTTGGAGCTGGGCCTCCCCGAGACAGTGCGTGACTACCTGCGCTGCATTCATCGGGCGCAGACCTCCACATGATCTACGGCGTTGGCACCGACATCTGCGATCTGCGACGCATGTCCGCAACGCTGAACCGACGTGGCGAGCGCTTCGCCGAAAAGGTGCTGGGACCGCAAGAGTTGCAGGTGTTTCGCGCCCGGCGCGCCCGGGTCGAGGCGCGCGGCATCAGGTATCTCGGCACGCGCTTCTCGGCGAAGGAGGCCTTTTCCAAGGCGATTGGTCTCGGCCTGCGCATGCCGATGACCTGGCGCTCCTGCGAAATCCTGAATCTGCCCAGCGGCCAACCGCACATCGTTCTGCACGGCGAACTGGCCGCATGGTTCGATGCGCGTGGGCTGAAGGCGCATGTCAGCGTCACCGATGAAACCGATTACGCGACCAGTTTCGTGGTCGTTGAGACCCACACATGAAGAAGACCCGTTCTGCCAAGGCGAGCCCTCGCGCGACATCCATGCCGGCGCTGCCCGGTGCCCACGCTCCGATCGTGCTCGACATCGAAGGCTTTCAGCTCAATGCCGACGATCGGCGACGCCTGCGGCATCCACTGACCGGCGGTCTGATCCTGTTTGGCCGCAACTGGCAAGACCGCCATCAGCTCACCGAGTTGACCGCGGAGATCAAGTCGATCCGTCCGGATGTGCTGGTCTGCGTCGACCACGAAGGCGGCCGTGTGCAACGCTTCCGCACCGACGGTTTCACCCACCTGCCGCCAATGAGGGTGCTCGGTGACCAGTGGATGCACGACCCGCTCGGCGCCACCGATGCGGCCACCGCCACCGGTTTTGTGCTGGCGGCCGAGTTGCGCGCCTGCGGCGTCGACCTCAGCTTCACGCCCGTGCTCGACCTCGACTTCGGCTCCAGCGGGGTGATCGGTGACCGGGCGTTCCACCGCGATCCGCGCGTGGTGACACTGCTGGCCAAGAGCTTGATGCAGGGTCTGTTGCAGGCCGGTATGGCGCATTGCGGCAAGCACTTCCCGGGGCATGGCCATGTGAAGGCCGACAGCCACACCGAAATCCCGATCGACAAGCGCTCGCTCAAGACCATCCTTGCCGACGACGTACGGCCCTACGAGTGGCTGAGCACGAGCCTGGCCAGCGTGATGCCGGCGCACGTCGTCTACTCCAAGGTCGACGCGAACCCGGCGGGCTTCTCACCGCGCTGGTTGAAGGAAATCCTGCGGCAGGAACTTGGCTTCACCGGCGCGGTGTTCAGCGATGACCTGAGCATGGCCGGCGCGCGTCGGATCGCCGGGGTCGAGGTCAGCTACACCGACGCAGCCGAGGTGGCATTGAATGCGGGCTGTGACCTGGTGCTGCTGTGCAACCAGTCGGTGGATGGTGGCGCTGCCGTCGATGCCTTGCTCGACGGCTTGCTGCTCTCGCAAAGCCAGGGACACTGGCAGGCCGACGAGGACAGCGAGCAGCGCCGGCTGGCGCTGCTGCCCCAGACCGCGCCGCGGACCTGGGACGAGTTGATGCACGACCCGGTCTACCAGCGTGCGCTGGAACGGCTGCCTTGAGGACGTCGTAGCCTGAATGAGAAACGGCGCACCTCCCGGTGCGCCGCTTTCACATCGATACCGCGATCAGGCCGCTGGTGGTGCGCCGTCCTGCACTTCGAACGGCAGCTTCACCTGCGACAGATCCCGGCGCGTTTCGACCAGTACCAGCGGGCCTTCGTCGACCGCAGCCACTGGCTTCGGTACCCGGGCCACATGCACTGGCTTCGCCTCGTTGGCCATCGCCTCCTGTGCGGCGCGGATCTTCTCGGCATCGGAATTGACCCACTGCAGGCCAGCGCCTTCGGCCACCGCTTGCAGGGCGTCTGTTTCGAGCACGAACGATGCGGCGAATGGCGCCGGCGCAGCGGGGGCTGCTGGTGTGGCGGCAAGCTGAGCAGGCGCGGGTTCTGGCACTGCGACGGGCGGGGTCGGTGCTGGCGCCTCAGGCGTCGCCTCGAGCGCTGTCGGACTGATTGCCGCCGTCACCTCGGCCAAGGGTGCCGGCACGGGTGCTGACGGCTCGTCATATGACGCCGCTACTGGTGCGGCGGTCCATCTCTCCGTCGGCACTGCCTCAGCCGACATGTTCAACGGCACTTCGTCGGCATCGCTCGTCACCGATTCGGCCGCGGTGATGCCGCTGCTGCCGACTTCCCCGTCCGTGCGGGGTTCTTCCCTGTCACCGCGGTCGCGGCGGTTGCGCCCGCCGCGGCTGCGACGGCGCCCCTCACGCTGCCCGCTGTCGGGTGCATCAGCGGCAGCGGGCAGCGCCGCATCATCGCCTTCGGTCAGATTCGCATCGGTCCCCGCCGCAGGCGTGGTGTCGGACTCGGCGCCAAGGTCACCGCCGACTTGTTCTTCACGCACCGAATCTCGGTCACGCCCGCCACGTCCCCCGCGACGGCGACGGCGCGCGCCTTCACGGACTTCTGGGCCTTCAATCGCATCGGCACCCGGTGTGGCCGGGGCAGGTTGAGAGTCGACGAAGGCCGCTGCGGCCTGCGGCACCTCGTCGGTTGCCATATCGCTGCCGGTTGGCGCGGCGCGCGCATCGCGGTCCTGGCGTTCTCCGCGCCCCCCACGTCCGCCGCGACGGCCACCGTCGCGTCCCTCGCTGGATGACTCTCCACGTGATTCTGGGCGTGCGTCACCTCGGTCCGACCGCTCTCCGCGACCTTCGGGACGAGGTGCGCGTGCCTCGCGCGTGGCTCCAGCATCCGTTCCTGGGGCAGCTTCAAGGCGCTCGCCACGACCGCGTCCACCGCGACCCTCACCCCTGCCTTCCGGACGACCTTCGCCCCCACGCTCACCGCGGCGCCCATCTCGACCACCGCGTCCGCCACGCCCACCACGATCGGAGCGCTCGCTGCGTCCTTCAGGTGATTCGCTCGGTGGCGGAGTGGTTGACACCACCGGCTTCAGCACCGGGGTCGGCGTGCCGCCGCCAAACAGGCGCGACACCCAGCCGAAGAAGCCGCCACCTGCCGCAGGCGCAGCGGCCGCGCGTGGCGCAGCAGCAGGCGCAGCGGAATTGACAGGAGCGGCCGAAGCTGGCGCAGGTTTCGGAATGGCTGCGGGGGCGGGCACCTCAGGCAGCAAGCCCTTGATCACCGGCTCCTGCTTCGCGGTGGTTTTCTCGCGTCGGGTGACGCCAGTTTCTTCGCTCGCCTCCTCGATCATCGTGTAGCTGGCCTGCAGGTTTTCCAGACGCGGATCGTCGTGGCGCAGGCGTTCAAGCCGGTAATTCGGCGTATCGAGGTTCTTGTTCGGCACCAGCAGCACGGTGACGCGCTGCTTCAGCTCGATCTTGGTGATCTCGGTGCGTTTTTCGTTGAGCAGGAAGCTGGTGACTTCCACCGGCACCTGCACATGCACCGCGGCGGTGTTTTCCTTCATCGATTCTTCCTGCACCATGCGCAGGATCTGCAATGCACTGGATTCGGTGTCGCGGATGTGGCCGGTGCCATTGCAGCGCGGGCAGGTGATGTGGCTGCCTTCGGAAAGCGCCGGACGCAGGCGTTGGCGACTCAGTTCGAGCAGGCCGAACTTGCTGATGGTGCTGAACTGCACGCGGGCGCGGTCCGGGCGCAGTGCCTCTCGCAATCGGGTCTCAACTTCACGCCGGTTCTTCGACTCTTCCATGTCGATGAAGTCGACGACGATCAGGCCGCCCAGGTCGCGCAGTCGCATCTGGCGAGCGATCTCATCGGCCGCTTCGAGGTTGGTGAGGGTCGCGGTTTCCTCGATGTCGCTGCCGCGTGTCGAGCGCGCGGAGTTCACGTCGACCGAGACCAGCGCCTCGGTGTGGTCGATGACGATCGCACCGCCCGATGGCAGGTTCACTGTGCGCGAGAACGCGGTTTCGATCTGGTGTTCGATCTGGAAGCGCGAGAACAGCGGCGCGTCGTCGCGGTAGCGCTTGACCTTGGATGCCGTCTCCGGCATCACGTGGGTCATGAACTGCATCGCCTGGTCGTAGATGTCGTCGGTGTCGATCAGGATCTCGCCAACATCCGCGGTGAAGTAGTCGCGGATGGCACGGATCACCAGCGAAGATTCCTGGTAGATCAGGAACGCACCCTTGCCCGCCTTGGCCGCGCCGTCGATGGCGGTCCACAGCTTGAGCATGTAGTTCAGGTCCCACTGCAGCTCGGGCGCGCTGCGGCCGATGCCGGCGGTCCGGGCGATCAGGCTCATGCCTTTCGGGTATTCGAGCTGGTCGAGGTTCTCCTTGAGTTCCTCGCGGTCTTCGCCCTCGATGCGGCGCGATACGCCGCCGCCACGCGGGTTGTTCGGCATCAGGACCAGGTAACGGCCCGCCAGGCTGACCATCGTGGTCAGCGCTGCGCCCTTGTTGCCACGCTCTTCCTTCTCGACCTGCACCAGAAGCTGGTCGCCTTCGCGGATCGCGTCCTGGATGCGGGCGGTGCGCACATCAACGCCTTCGCGAAAGTAATTGCGCGAGATTTCCTTGAACGGCAGGAAGCCGTGGCGGTCTTCGCCGTAGTCGACAAAACAGGCTTCCAGCGAGGGCTCGACGCGGGTGACGACCGCCTTGTAGATATTGCCCTTGCGCTGTTCGCGCCCTTCGATCTCGGTTTCAAAGTCCAGCAATTTCTGGCCATCGACAATGGCCAGGCGACGCTCTTCGGGCTGCGTCGCATTGATCAACATGCGTTTCATGGGTGCTCCTGTGCCACCGGCCCGTGGGGTCGGCGTTTCGATCAACATGCCGACACCTGACAGCGGTGTCGACTCATCGATGCACGAGAAACGTCAAAGAGCCCGACAGGAATCGCCCTGGACTGCCAACGACCTCTAGGGTCGTCGGGGCAGCGTTGGCGCTTGCGTGTCAGTGCCTACTGCGGAGCCTGAGGCTGACCGTCGGGCTGTGCGCCGTGGGGCGCAAGCGTTTGGGTCAGCAGGGCCGGTCGTACACCCACTGCCCGGTCTCGCAGCAGGGCTGCCGATCCGCAGCCCGATACCGGGGCCATCGCAGAACGGCGCATCTTGCGCGAGGAAAGCGTGTAGGAAGGCGACATCCGCAGGGTCACTGGACGCGGGCCACAGCTCGGAGGCGTTCGACCTGAGGGTCGGCGTACACCGGTCTGCAACCTGAAAACCTTGGTTTCTTCCGAAGCAACGCTTCGGAGGCTCGTACTTCGTTTTCTCTGCCGCAACCCATCTGGACTGCCCGGTCACTCGGGGACGGGGCCCGTCGCACTTGGAGTGCGTTGCATCACTTCATGGTCAGGACTCGTGTCCCGACCGCCACGGCGCTCTGAAAGTGAGCGAGTAAACTCAAGAAAATCAAACACTTACAGCGCGAACGTGGTGGAAATCATTATAGGGGCCAAAAACGGGCGCGGGGCTGCTTCTGCCAGCCCGGTCTCGGCGGCCCCGACCGTGTCGCGCGTGCAGGTGGACGAGGGGTCCGATGGCCAGCGACTCGACAATTTCCTGATCAAGCTGCTCAAGGGTGTGCCCAAGACCCATGTCTACAGGGTGATCCGCTCGGGTGAGGTGCGTGTCAACAAGGGACGTGCGGCGGCCGACACCCGCCTGTCCCTGGGCGACGAGGTGCGCGTGCCACCGGTGCGCACGTCGGAACACGCCGCCGGCCGCAGCGAGGAGCCTCCAGCTCCCGCGCGCGAGTTCCCGATCGTGTTTGAGGACGAGCACCTGATCGCCGTCGACAAGCCGGCCGGCGTGGCAGTACACGGCGGCAGCGGGATCAGCTTCGGGGTGATCGAGCAGTTGCGACGCGCCCGCCCCGATGCCAGGTTCCTGGAACTGGTGCACCGGCTCGACAAGGAAACCTCCGGCCTGCTGCTGATCGCGAAGAAGCGCTCCGCGTTGCTGGCCCTGCAGGAGCAGTTTCGCCAGCGCGAAACCGGCAAGACCTATTCGGCCTTGGTGCTGGGCGCCTGGCCGGCGTCGAAGAAGGTGATCGATGTGGCGCTGCACAAGTTCCTGTCGGCCGAGGGCGAGCGGCGCGTGCGTGCCGTCGATGCGGAGGATGCAGACGGTCGCCGGTCGATCACTCTGGTCAAGGTGGTGCAGGCGTACACCGCGCACACATTGCTCGATGTGACGATCAAGACGGGCCGCACCCACCAGATCCGGGTTCATCTGCTGCACGAAGGCCATGCCATCGTTGGCGACGACAAATATGGTGACTTCGACGCCAATCGGGCGCTGGCCCGCGGCGCAGCCATCCCCGGGTTGCGCTTTGCGCGGATGTTCCTGCATGCGCGTCGATTGAAATTCCAGCACCCTGCCAGTGGCGAGGTCATCGAATTGCACGCGCCGCTGCCCCCAGAATGCGCAGCTTTGCTGCAGGCGCTGACGCCGCGGCCAACGCCCGCCACACCGACACCATGAACCGACCGCGCCGTTTTGACTTGATCGTCTTCGACTGGGACGGCACGCTGTACGACTCGACCGCCTTCATCGCCCGCTGCATCCAGGCCTCGTGTGCCGACCTGGCGCTGCCGGTACCCAGCGTGCAGGACGCGAGTTATGTGATCGGCATGGGTCTGACCGAGGCCTTGCAGCACGCCGCGCCGGGCCTGGCGCCGGAGCGCTACCCTGAGCTGAGTGCTAGATACAAGCACCATTACGTCGCCCGGCAGAACGACCTGAGCCTGTTCGAGGGCACGCTGCCGATGCTGCATGCGCTGAGGGAGCGCCAGCACAGCCTGGCGATTGCCACCGGCAAGACCCGGCGTGGGCTCGACGAGGTGTTGCACACGGTGCAGCTGAAAGGGCTGTTCGATGCCACCCGCACCGCCGATGAAACCCGCTCGAAGCCGCATCCACAGATGCTGCAGGAACTGATGGCCGAAGTGGGCATCGCGCCAGAGCGCACTCTGATGATTGGCGACACCACCCACGATCTGCAGATGGCCGTGCTCGCCGGTGTGCCAAGCGTTGGTGTCAGCTATGGGGCGCACGAGCCGGCATCGTTCGCGGCGTTCGAGCCCTTGCACATCGTTCATTCGATGGCTGAGCTCGATCACTGGCTGGCGCAGTCGGCCTGACGCGCTCGGCCCTCCCATGCCCACGATCGATACGGCCGCCGAGCCCGTGCTGCTGTGCGCGTCCGATGCCTTGGCCGAGCGCGGCGATGCGATCGTTTTCGAGGTGCAGCAGTGGCGCCGCAAGGTGGGCGCCTTCGTGATGCGCTTCGAGGGCCGGGTGGTGGCCTACCTGAATCAGTGCGCCCACGTGCCCGCCGAGATGGACTGGCAGGAAGGCAAGTTCCTCGACCGCGACCGCGAGTTGATCATCTGCTCGATCCACGGCGCCACCTACGACCCGCTCAGCGGGCGCTGTGTCGGTGGGCCGTGTGCTGGGGGACGGCTGACAGCCTTGCGCGTCGAGGAGAAAGAGGCACAGGTGTATTGGTATCCTTCGTCCGACATCAAGCCGAGGCCGGTCCCGTCGAATCGCGACGGTGACGCCGCTGGTGTCGGCAACGAAAGCCCCCCATGAGTTCCGAAGACGACGTGTCTGCTCCACGTGCCCCGTCCTCCGTCCCGCCCGCGCGCAGCGGCTGGGACGGCGCCGCGGAACAACTCATGCGCCTGTATCTGCACGACAGGCGCAGCGAGCGCCGCTGGCACATGTTCTTCCGCTTGCTCTGGTTGGTGATGTTCGCCGGGCTGGCGTGGACCTTCCTCAGCGACCGCCTGCATGCCAGCCCTCCCGCAGGCCCGCACACCGCGCTCGTCGAGGTGCGTGGCGAGATTGCCGCCGACACCGAAGCCAGCGCCGAGTTGCTGGTGTCTGCGTTGAAGAACGCCTTCGAGGACGACGGCGCGAGGGCGGTGGTGCTGCGGATCAACTCGCCCGGCGGCAGCCCGGTGCAGGCTGGCATCGTCTACGACGAGATCAAGCGCCTGAAGGCCCTGCACCACAAGAAGGTGTACGCGGTGGTCGAAGAGATGTGCGCCTCGGGCGCCTACTACATCGCTGCAGCAGCTGACGAGATCTACACCGACAAGGCCAGCGTCGTCGGCTCGATCGGCGTGCTGATGGACAGCTTCGGATTCAACGGCGTGATGGAGAAGTACGGCATCGAGCGGCGGCTTTTGACCGCTGGCGCCAACAAGGGCATCGGTGATCCGTTCTCGCCGCTGAGCGACCAGCAGCGTGCCTACCTGCAGGCCACGCTGGACCAGATCCACCAGCAGTTCATTGCAGTGGTGAAAGAAGGCCGTGGTGACCGGCTGAAAGAGACGCCGGACACCTTCTCCGGCCTGTTCTGGAACGGCGAGGAGGCCATCAAGCTCGGCCTGGCCGACCACCTTGGCAACCTCGACTACGTGGCGCGCGAGGTGGTGCGCGCCGAAGACATCATCGACTACACACCGAAGGAAAATGTGGCCGAGCGGCTGGCCAAGCGCTTCGGCGCATCGATCGGTGCGGGTGCGATCCGCGCCTTGAGCAGCCTCGGCCATATTCACTGAGCTTCAGCGCCCCGCGCTTCCCCTTTTTCTTCGTCATCGATGTCCGATCGTCTGGCGGTACTGCCGCAATACCTGCTGCCAAAGCAGGCCCTGACCGCGCTGGCCGGCCGCATCGCCGGTGCCGAAGCCGGCGCCTTGACGACGCGGCTGATCCGCTGGTTCGTCGGCCGCTATGGCGTGAACATGGCCGAAGCGGCCGAGCCTGACATCGCGCAGTACCCGAGCTTCAATGCGTTCTTCACCCGAGCGCTGAAACCGGGTGCCCGTCCGCTGGCCGACGCGCCGTGGGTGTGCCCGGTCGATGGCGCGATCAGCCAGATCGGTCCGCTCGACGGCGAGCGACTGGTGCAGGCCAAGGGACATCACTACACCGCCACTGCGCTGGTTGGGGGTGACGCAGCGCTGGCAAGAGAGTTCAACGGCGGCCACTTCGCGACGCTGTACCTGAGCCCGCGCGACTACCACCGCATCCACATGCCCGCGGATGGTCGCCTGCGCCGCATGATCCACGTGCCCGGTGAACTGTTCTCGGTCAACCCGACGACCGCGCGTGGCGTGCCCGGGCTGTTTGCACGCAATGAGCGAGTGGTGTGCGTCTTCGATGGCGACACCGCGCCGTTCGTGATGGTGCTGGTGGGCGCGACCATCGTCGGCAGCATGGCGACGACATGGCACGGTGTCGTCAACCCGCCGCGGTCAGGCCTGTTGCGCGAATGGAATTACGCGTCGGGTGATGTCAGCCTGGTGCGCGGCCAGGAGATGGGCCGCTTTCTGTTGGGGTCAACAGTGGTGATGCTGTTTCCGCCTGGACCGCTGTCGTTCAACCCAGACTGGGCACCGGGTGGGGCGATTCGCATGGGTGAGGCGATGGCTTCCTGAGCTTTTACGGCAGTTGCGCGGGCACTGCGCTGGGCCACTGTGTTGCGTTCATGTCCCCCGGGCCGGTTCACCGCCCATTTGCTTTGCCCCATGTTCCGCCGGCCCTCCTCCTTTACTTCACTCCACACAGCGACCCACCGCAGCGCTCCAACAACCACCGAAGCATTCTGAGGTTTAAGACACCTTTGCATGCGACAACGGTGCCGGCTGTCGAGGGCGTGGCGTGACCGGCGCAGCGAAGTAAAGGGGGAGGGCCGGAACGGTGTTGCCCGAAGCGTTTGTGAAGTGACTCGGCCCGGAGGACATGAGCGGAGCCGGTCACGCCATGCCCTCGGCAGCACCGCGCACAAGCCGGCATGCTTGTGCCAGCCCCTGTTCTGTCAGTCAGACGAAACCGTCAACATGCCCTTGCGCTCGATGAAGCTGACTACATCGGCCAGGCCCTGGCGGGTTTTCAGGTTGCTCATCACGAAAGGCCGCAGGCCCTGCGCGCTGGTGCGCATGCGGGTGGTGTCGGCTTTCATCACATCGAGATCCGCGCCGACATGCGGCGCCAGGTCGATCTTGTTGATGACGAAAAGATCGCTCTTCGTGATGCCGGGCCCGCCCTTGCGCGGGATCTTCTCGCCTGCGGCCACATCGATCACGTAGATCGTCAAGTCGCTCAACTCCGGGCTGAAAGTCGCCGCCAGGTTGTCGCCACCCGACTCGATGAACACGATGTCGGCGTCGGGGAATTTCTCCAGCATGCGATCGACCGCTTCGAGGTTGATCGACGCATCCTCACGAATCGCGGTGTGCGGGCAGCCGCCGGTTTCCACGCCCATGATCCGGTCGGCCGACAACGCGCCAGCCACGGTGAGCAGACGCTGGTCTTCCTTGGTGTAGATGTCGTTGGTCACCACCACCAGGTCGTACTGCTCGCGCATCGTCTTGCAGAGCATCTCCACCAGCGTCGTCTTGCCTGAACCCACGGGGCCACCAACGCCAACGCGCAGTGGGGGCAGCTTCTTGGTGCGGTGGGCGATGGTGTGGAGTGCGGTCATGGTGTGAATGGCGTCAAGGGTGTTGAAACTGCAGCAAGTTCAGGACCTGAACAGCCGCGAGTACTGGGTTTCGTGCTGCGCCGACAGGATCGCCAGCATCGGCGTGCAGACCTACCGCTCGGCGTCGCTGAGCTGGATCGCCGCATCGACAGCGCCGGGGATCTCGGCCGCCAGCGCGCTCAGGATCCGTTGCCCTGCCGACTGGCCCAGTGGCACTGACTTCAACGCCGCCTGCACCATGTTCTCGGCCCAGCCGAACGCGAAACAGAGGAGCGTCTCGCGGCACGGCGCGCCGCTCTGCCACGCGGCAAGCGCGAAGGCCATGGGCCAGGTCGGCGCCGGGCGCAGCGCCGCCAGCGTATGCAACGGGTCGACGTTGCGCTCGTCGAGCGGCCGGTTCTTCATCCACTCGACCAGCGAGCGGCCCATCTGTTCGGTCTGCTGGCGCAGCTCAGAGCTTTCCCGCGTGGTGACCACCCAGGTGTTGAGGGCAGCGGCCTCGGCCACATCGCCGCGTCGCCAGGCGCTGTGGGCCCGCGCGACCAAGGCCAGATCGCCGCGCGCCAGGCCCAGGTGCAACTGATCGAGCAGCCACTGGCAGGCGTTGGCTTCAGTCGCCGCCAGGCCTGTATCCACTGCGGCTTCCAGTGCCTCGGAGTAGCTGAACCCGCCCACGGGCAGTGCAGGCGACGCCAGCCAGACCAGCTGCAGCAGCGAAGCCGGCGTCAGACTCGGCGCCTGAGCCGAAGGCCGCCGGTGTTGACGGCCCCCAGTCGATCGCATCGCTGGCCGCAGCCGAGGTGTGCCCATCAGTGGTCGTGCTTGCAACCCGGGCCGTGCACGTGGGGCACGGCAGCACCCTGGATCGGAATGGTCTTGGGCGCGGCGGGAGCCGACGGCGCGTGCGCATGGCCGTGGTCGTGTCCGTGGTCATGGTCATGGTCATGGTCATGTGCGTGGCCATGATCGTGCCCACCAGCGGTCGCGCCCGGGGCGTATGCACCGCTTTCCGGTTCGAACGATGCCTGTGCTTCGCTCACGGTCAAGTGCATCTGGCGCAACAGGTCGGCCAGCACATGGTCGGGTTCGAGCTTCAGGTGATCTGGTTTCAGTTCGAGCGGCACATGGCGGTTGCCCAGGTGATACGCCGCGCGCACCAGGTCGAAACTCGAGCCGTGCTCCTTGCAGGGCGTGACCACCAGCACCGGCTGTGGCGCTGCCTGGACCGCGATCAGGGAACCGTCTTCGGCGACCAGCACATCGCCGCCGCGCACCACCGCACCGCGCGGCAGGAACACGCCGAGCGCTCGCCCTTGCGAGTCGGTGGCATCGAAGCGGCTCTTCTGGCGCACGTCCCAGTCGAGGGAGACCGTGGCGGCGCGGGCCAGCAGCACGCGGCTCAGTCCGCGTCCCTGGGTGATGAGCTTGTTGATGGTCAGCAGGGTGGACATGTCGGTGGGCGCTTGCGGCGCAGCTGAAGCAGTTGAGAAGGCCAAGAGTCTGGCATGACTGGGGCTCAAGGCACCACCGATCACGACGTGCGGTGCAACACCGAAGACACCAGCTGCCGCGCGGGAATACGGAATGTTAATGAGAATGGTTTCGTATACAGTTCCCATCCGGCGTCTTCATTCCCTGTTCCCACCACTGTCATACCGAGGCCTGTCCATGACCCGTCTGCCTTTCATTTTCGGTGCCCGCATTGCGGCTGCCGGCGTGCTGTCTGCCTTGTTGGCTGCCCCTCTGGCGTACGCGCAGGGCGAGCTCAACATCTACTCGGCGCGCCACTACCAGACTGATGAAGCGCTGTACGCCGACTTCACGAAGCAGACCGGCATCAAGATCAACCGGCTCGACGGCAAGGAAGAGGAACTGCTCGAACGGCTCAAGAACGAAGGCGCCAGCAGCCCGGCCGACCTGCTGATCACGGTGGACGCTGCGCGGCTGGAAATCGCCGACAAGGCCGGGGTGTTTCAGCCGCTGAAGTCGTCGGTGATCGAGGCGCGCATTCCAGCGGCGCTGCGCACGCCGAACTGGGCGGCGTTCTCGACGCGCGCCCGGGTCATCGTCTACGCCAAGGCCACGGTCAATCCGGAGTGGGTGCAGACCTACGAAGACCTGGCGCTACCGCGGCTGAAGAATCAGCTCTGTGTGCGGTCCGGCGCTCACCCCTACAACCTCTCGCTCGGTGCTGCCATGCTGGCTCATGACGGCGAGGCGAAGACCGAGGAATGGGCGCGTGGCCTCGTGTCGAACTTTGCCCGGGCCCCGAAGGGGGGCGACACCGACCAGTTGAGGGCGGTGGCGGCAGGTGAATGCGGTGTGGCGATCTCGAACAGTTACTACCTCGCCCGCCTGATGCGTTCGACCAAGCCGGAAGACCAGCAGGTCGTGCGGGCCTTGGGCGTTGTCTGGCCGAACCAGAAGACCTGGGGTGCGCACATCAATGTGTCGGGCGCTGGCATCACCAAGTACGCGCCGAACCCGGCCGCGGCGCTGAAGTTCCTCGAGTACCTCGCGAGCGACTCGGCGCAGGTCTACTTTGCAGATGGCAACAACGAATGGCCGGTCGTCAAAACCGCGCCCGTGAAGAACCCTGCGCTCGAAGCACTGGGGTCCTTCACGCCGGACACGCTCCCTATCGGCCAATTGGCGGCCAACGCGGCGCAGGCCCAGCGCATCTACGACCGCGCCGGCTGGCGCTGAGCAAGGCCCAAGCGCACCAGGTAGCTCGGGAGCGTCTATCGCCGCTCGCTGGCGATCTGGCGGCAGAGCACGATCAGCGGCAACAAGCCCACGGCCACGATCGCGATCGTGGCCGTCGATGCTTCGGCCAGCCGTTCGTCTGATGCCAGCGTGTAGGCCTGGGTGGCCAGCGTGTCGAAGTTGAATGGGCGCATGACCAGTGTGGCGGGCAGTTCCTTCATCACATCGATGAAAACCAGCAGCCCGGCAGTCAGCAGACCACGCCGCATCAGTGGCAGGTGCACGAGGCGCAGCGTTCGGAACGGTGACAGGCCCAGGCTGCGAGCCGCGTCATCCATGTGGGGTGTAACGCGGTAGAGCGTCGAATCGACCGTCTGCAGTGCGGCGGTCATGAAGCGCACCAGGCAGGCGAACACCAGCGCGGCAATGGTTCCGGTGAAGAGCAGCCCCGTTTGCCAACCGAAGCTGGCTTGCAGCCATTGCGCCAATGCGTTGTCCAGCCGGGCCATCGGAATCAGCACGCCGACGGCGATCACCGACCCCGGCAGCGCGTAGCCGAGGCCGACCGCCCAATGCGCCGATCGGGTCAGCGGCAGAGGCTCCAGCCGTCTGGCGTAGGCGACGAGCAGTGCGAGCGCCACGGCGAGAAGGGCGGTCAGGCCAGACACCAGAACGCTGTTGCGGGCCAGCGTCCAGAAGCGGGCCCCGAACTGCGCGTCCCCTTCGGTCATGGCCATGTGCAGCAGCACACCGCCAGGCAGCACGAAGCCGATCAGGATCGGCAACGCGCACAGTGCGACCGCTGTCGCGGCCCGCAGCCCGGTGAGCGGCGCGCCGCGGGTCGGCTGGCGGCGCAGCCCGCTGCCGTGAAAGCGGGCGGTACCGCGCGACTGACGCTCCAGTGCCAGCAGCAGCACGACGAAGCCGAGCAGGCACATCGCCAATTGCGCGGCAGCCACCCGGTCGCCCAGTGAGAACCAGGCGCGATAGATGCCCGTGGTGAAGGTCTGCACCGCAAAGTAGGACACCGTGCCGTAGTCAGCCAGCGTTTCCATCAACACCAGGGCCACACCTGCTGCCACCGCGGGCCGGGCCATGGGCAGGGAGATACGCAGAAAGCTCTGCCACGGCGACAGCCCCAGCGAGCGGCCTGCCTCCATGACGGCGACGCCGCGTTCCATGAACGCCGAGCGCGCCAGCATGAACACGTAGGGGTACAACACAAAGGTGAACATCACCACCGCGCCACCCAGCGTGCGCACGTCGGGGAATGAGTAATCAGCGCGCGTCCAGCCCATCGTCGCGCGCAGCCAGCTTTGCAGCGGGCCAGCGAACTGCAGCAGATCGGTGTAGGCGTAGGCCATCACATAGGCCGGCATCGCCAGGGGCAGCACCAGCGCCCATTCGAAGCTGCGGCGCAGCGGGAAATCGAAATGCGTCACCAGCCAGGCCGTGCCCACGCCGACCACCGCGGCCAGGCTGCCGACGCCGAAAGACAGCCACAGCGTGGTGGTGATGTACTCCGGCAGCACCGTCGACACCAGGTGCGCCCAGGTGTCGCCAGTGCCAGTCGAAAACACATTCGTCGCCACCGACAGGATCGGCAGCGCGACGAACAGCGCCACTACGGCGGCAGCCACGCTCAGCCATCCGATCTGACGTCGATGGGTCAGGCTCGCGGCATCGAGGGACGATGGTGAAGGGGAGGCGGAGGCGGCGGTCATGCGGGGGATATCATCGCGGCGCGTCGTGAACGCGATTGATTCTCAGACAGTGTACGACCCGTGTGGACGGCGACGCGCCTGCATGCCACCGACCAGCCCCAACGATGACCACCCCGACTTCCGTCCCTGTCCTGAGCCTGAACGGCGTGCGTCATGCCTACGGTGCGCGAGTCACCGTCGATGGACTGGATCTGGCACTGTCCACTGGCAGCATCTGCTGTCTGCTGGGACCCTCGGGCTGCGGCAAGACAACGGTGCTGCGCTGCATCGGCGGCTTTGAGCCGCTGGCCGGTGGTGACATCCGCATTGCGGGCGAGGTGGTCAGCGGGCCGGGCCGGCATCTGCCACCCCAGCAGCGCCGCATCGGCATGGTGTTTCAGGACTACGCGCTGTTCCCGCACTTGAGCATCGAGCGCAATGTCGCTTTTGGAACGCATGGCAGCGCTGAAGACCAAGCGCGCGTGGACCGTCTGCTCGACATGGTCGGCTTGAAGTCACACGCGCAGCGCTACCCCCACGAGCTGTCCGGCGGACAGCAGCAACGTGTGGCGCTGGCTCGTGCGCTGGCGCCACAGCCGCGACTGTTGCTGATGGATGAGCCTTTCTCGAACCTCGATGTCGATTTGCGCGAACAACTCGCGACAGAAGTGCGCGAGATCCTCAAGGCCACACACACCACCGCAGTGTTCGTCACCCACGATCAGAACGAGGCCTTCGCGATGGCCGATGAGATCGCAGTGATGTCCGACGGCCGCATTCAGCAGATCGACACCGCCTACAACCTCTACCACAGCCCGGTCAGTCGATTCGTCGCCGATTTCATTGGCCAGGGCGTGTTTGTGCGCGGCACGGTGATGGCCGAGCGGCAACTCCTGATCGAGATCGGAGCGGTCTCGGCCCTCGAGGACATCCGCTATGCCTCCGACGGAAGACCGTGCCCCACCGGCAGCCAGATCGACGTGCTGCTGCGCCCTGACGACGTGGTGCACGACGACACCAGCGCGGCACAGGGCATCGTGCGGCACAAGGCATTCAGGGGTGCGCAGATCCTGTACACGCTCGAGCTGGCCAGTGGCACCCGCGTGCTGTCGATGGTGCCGTCGCACCACAACCACCGCCTCGGCGAGGCCATCGGCATTCGCCTCGACCTGGACCACCTGATCGCGTTTCCGGCGGTGGCTTGAAATCGTGTGTTGGCATGCAAGCGTCGTTGCGCGCAACCTTTCGCGCGATGCTGTCGAGGGCGCGGGGTAACCGGCTCCGCTCATGTCACCCGGGCCGGCTCACCGCTCAGGGGCTTCGAGTCGAGTTGATCCGGCCCTCCTTCTTTACTTCGCTGCGCCGGTCACCCCACGCCCTCGACAGCCGGCACTTTGGTTGAACACCAAGGAATTCAAGCTCCGACTGCTTCGGTGGTTGTGAGAGCGCTGCGGTGGGCCGCTGTGTGGAGTGAAGTAAAGGAGGAGGGCCGGCGGAGCTCGACCCGAAGCGAACTGATGGTGAACCGGCCCGGGGGACATGAACGCAACACAGCGGCCCACCGCAGTGCTCACGCACCAATCCACAAGAATGAAGATGACTCAGAACAGAAAGTACCGCTGCGCCATCGGCAGCACAGAAGCTGGTTCACAGGTCAGCAGCACGCCGTCGGCGCGCACGTGGTACGTCTGCGCGTCGACCTCCATCTTCGGCGCATAGTGGTTGTGCACCATGTGCTGCTTCTGCACCGTGCGGCAGTTCTTCACCGCGGCGATACGCTTGTGCAAGCCCAGCACATCCTGCACGCTGCCATCGATGGCGGATTGACTCAGGAAGGTGAGTGAGCCCTGGTGCAGTGCGCCGCCATAGGCGCCGAACATCGGCCGGTAGTGCACCGGCTGTGGCGTCGGGATGCTGGCGTTCGGGTCGCCCATCGCGGCCGCAGCGATGAAGCCGCCCTTGAGGATCAGCGAAGGTTTGACGCCGAAGAAAGCCGGCTTCCACAGCACCAGGTCGGCCCACTTGCCCACCTCGATGCTGCCCACCTCGTGGCTGATGCCATGGGCGATCGCCGGGTTGATCGTGTACTTGGCGATGTAGCGCTTGGCGCGGGCGTTGTCGTGCCTGTCCGAATCGCCCGGCAGATTCCCGCGCTGCACCTTCATCTTGTGCGCCGTCTGCCAGCAGCGCAGCACGACCTCGCCCACGCGGCCCATCGCCTGGCTGTCGCTGCTGAACATGCTGATCGCGCCGAGGTCGTGCAGGATGTCTTCAGCCGCAATGGTTTCGCGGCGGATGCGGCTCTCGGCGAAGGCCAGGTCTTCGGCGATGCTGGCGTCGAGGTGGTGGCACACCATCAGCATGTCGAGGTGTTCGTCGATCGTGTTGATCGTGTAGGGCCGCGTCGGGTTGGTCGAGCTGGGCAGCACGTTCGCTTCGCCGACCACCTTCAGGATGTCCGGCGCGTGGCCGCCACCGGCCCCCTCGGTGTGGAAGGTGTGGATCGTGCGTCCCTTGAAGGCAGCGATCGTGTCCTCGACGAAACCGCTTTCGTTCAGTGTGTCGGTGTGGATCGCGACCTGCGTGTCGGTCTCTTCGGCCACGGTCAGGCAGCAGTCGATCGCGGCGGGCGTGGTGCCCCAGTCCTCGTGCAGCTTCAGGCCGATGACACCGGCATCGATCTGCTGGCGCAGCGCGGCAGGCTGGCTGGCGTTGCCCTTGCCGAAGAAGCCCAGGTTCATCGGAAAGGCGTCGGCTGCCTGCAGCATGCGACCGATGTTGGCCGGCCCGGGCGTGCAGGTGGTGGCGAAGGTGCCGGTGGCCGGGCCGGTGCCACCGCCGAGCATCGTGGTCACGCCGCTCATCAGCGCCTCTTCGATCTGCTGCGGGCAGATGAAATGGATGTGGCTGTCGATGCCGCCCGCGGTGACGATCAGCCCTTCGGCCGCGATGATCTCGGTGCCCGGGCCGATGACGATGTCCACGCCCGGCTGCACATCGGGGTTGCCTGCCTTGCCGATCGCCGCGATGCGCCCGCCGCGCAGGCCGATGTCGGCCTTGACGACGCCCCAGTGGTCGAGGATCACTGCATTGGTCAGCACGCAGTCAACCGCTTCGTGCGCACCCGGCCCGTTGACGCGTTGCGACTGGCCCATGCCGTCGCGGATCGTCTTGCCCCCGCCGAACTTCACTTCCTCGCCGTAGCTGCCAGCGCGGAGTGTGTGATCAGCCTCGACCTCGATGATCAGTTCGGTATCGGCCAGCCGCAGACGGTCGCCGGTGGTGGGGCCGAACATCTCGGCATAGGCGCGGCGGGGAATCGTGGCCATGGGTTTCCTGCGAAATCGTGTGGGGAGATGGCGTTCAGAGCAGGCCGCTCAGAGCGCGCCCTGAACCTGCGCTCGGAAGCCGTAGACCTGACGGTCACCAGCGAAATCCACCAGTTCGACCGTGCGCTGCTGGCCCGGCTCGAAACGCACCGCGGTTCCCGAGGCGATGTTCAGCCGCATGCCGCGCGCCGCCGCGCGGTCGAACACCAGCGCGCCGTTGGTCTCGGCGAAGTGGTAGTGCGAGCCGACCTGTATCGGCCGGTCACCGCTGTTCTCGACCACGGCCGTGATCGTCCGGCGGCCAACGTTGATCGGGTGGTCAGGGCCATCGGTGAGCAGTTCGCCAGGAATCACTTCTTGCGCCTCCCCCAGACGGCGATGGCCACCACCGCGGCAAGCACCAGGTAAGCCCAGGTGTCCGAGGGATGCCAGTGCCAGCCGTCACCCAAGCCGTGACCGGAATGCGCCCACGCCAGCGATGGCGCCAGAAGCAGCAGAGCAAATGTTCTCATGGGGACTCCTTGTGTCGAGGGGTCAGGTGATCGGTTGGTGCACGGTCACCAGCTTGGTGCCGTCGGGGAAGGTGGCTTCCATCTGGATCTCGGGGATCAGTTCGGCCACGCCGTCCATCACATCGGCGCGCGTGAGCACCAGCTTGCCGTCGCTCATCAGGTCGGCCACCGTCTTGCCGTCGCGCGCGCCTTCCATGATCGCGGCGCTGATCAGTGCCACCGCCTCCGGGTAGTTCAGCTTGAGTCCCCGTGCGCGGCGGCGTTCGGCCAACAGCGCGGCGGTGAAGATCAGCAGCTTGTCTTTTTCGCGCGGGGTCAGTTCCATCGGAAGCTCGGGTGAATCGTGGATCGTTGGATGCTAGCGGTCGGTGCCGTGTGCGAGAAGAGGGTCAGGGCCGGCAGCCACGGGCGGTGTGGCTCATGGCAGGCAGCCGCTGGCCAAGGCGGCTGCTGCAGCGCGCGTCTCGACACCGAGCTTCTCGAACACATGCTCGAGGTGCTTGTTGACCGTGCGTGGGCTCATGCCGAGGATGTCGGCGATGTCACGGTTGGTCTTGCCCTTGGCCAGCCAGGACAGCACCTCGGTCTCGCGCGGCGTCAGCGCGGCGTGGCTGAGCCGCGAGGCCGCCAGCGTGCCCTCGCGCTGGAGTTCGAGCAGCAGCATCGTCTCGCCCAGGGTGGCGGTGCCCATGTTGCGCACCGACAGCGGCGGATCGGTGCGGGTGTGCACGACCTGCGTGCTGTCGCCTTCGAGCGCGACATCGAGTGCGGCACGCAGTGCGGTCGGCAACCGTCCCGCGCCGCTGCCGTCTTCCAGCGCCTGCAGCCACACCGCCGCCTGTGGTGAACGCCAGGCGATGCGGCCCAGGGCGTCGACGAACACCACGCCCAGGCCGGCCACATCGACCGCATCGCGGGCCATCCGCGTGATGCGTGCGTTGCGCGCGTGGGTGTGCAGCCGTGCCAGCACCTCCTGTGCGCGCAGCGGCTTGACGACGTAGTCCACGCCGCCACATGCAAAGCCCTCGACCACGTTCGAGGTCTCCGACAGCCCCGTCATGAAGATCACCGGCACATGCGCCCAGGCGGGCGTTTCCTTGATGCGGCGGCAGGTGTCGAAACCCGACAGACCGGGCATCAGGCCGTCAAGCAGGATCGCGTCGGGGGTCACCAGCTCCAGCCGCTGCAGGGCCGTTTCGCCGTCGCCCGCAACGAGCACGGTGTAGCCGGCGCTTTCGAGCGTGTCGCACAGCACGCCGAGGCTGCTCGGTGCGTCGTCGACGACGAGAACCACGGGGCGATCGGTGTGCGGTTGCAGTGGCATGGGGGGTGAGGCAAGTTCTGGTGACATGGTCAGTTCAGTTCGGCTTCGTCCATCAACAGGGTCTGCAGGCGGTCCATCTCGAAGCGGCTGACCAGGCCCCGAAGCCGGGTGCAGGAGGCCGCCAGAGACGGATCGGCTTCGGCAATCCCATCCAGCGCCGTTTGGAGCCCGCGCACATGGCCGACGCGCGCGAGACGCAGTAAATCAGTGCGTACACGGTCGGGCAGTTCCAGCGGTCCGGCCGACGCGGGATCGATCCCTTCAATCGTCAGGCTGGTTGCGCCGGCCACTCGCCACTCCAGGCCGAGCGTGCGGTGCAGCGCGGCGAGCAGCTCCGATTCAAGCACCGGCTTGGCCACGAAGGCGTGGCATTGCGCCGCGCGCAGCCGCTGTACCTGGTTCTCGAACACATTGGCCGAGACCATGATGATCGGGACATCGGTGTAGCCCGCCGCACGCAGCCTGGTTGCCGCCTGCCAGCCGTCCATGTCGTCCATCGTGATGTCGAGCAGGATGGCGTCGGGCACGGTCTCGTGAAGGCTGGCCAGGCACTCGGCCCCGCTGGCTGCCTCGCGCACTTCGAAGCCCAGCGGGATCAGCATGCCGGCCAGCATCTGCCGCTGCACCGGCTGGTCATCGACGACCAGCAAGGTGCGCCGCTCGCCGAAGTAGCCGACGATCTGCCGCGGCATCTCGCGCATCGGGCCCGGATCGGCGGTTTCGGTCAGGTAGATCCGCACGCTGAAGGTGGTGCCCTGGCCCGAGGTGCTGGCGAGTGTCAATTCACCGCCCATCAGCGAGGTCAGCAGGGCGGTGATCGTCAGGCCGAGGCCGGTGCCCGGTTCGCCGCCTTGCCGACGCCCGGCGGCGCCGCGTTCAAAAGGCAGGAAGATGCGCTCGCGGTCCTGCGGCAGCACGCCGACGCCGGTGTCGACCACGTCGAAGCGAACCACCTGCTTGCGCGAATCGACGTGCAGCGTGACCGTGCCGGTGTCGGTGAAGCGCACGGCATTGGCCAGCAGGTTGATCAATATCTGACGCAAGCGCTTCGCATCTGCCTTGACCCAGGTCGGCAGGTGGCCGGCACGGGTGTGGACGAAAGCCAGCCCCTTCGCCTCGGCCTGCGGGCTGACCATGCGCACCAGTTCGTCGAGGAAGTCCGGCAGGTGCAGCGGCATCGGTTCGAGCTGCAGCCGGCCCGCCTCGATGCGCGCCAGATCGAGCAGGCCGTCGATCAGTGCCAGCAGGTGCTCACCGCTGCGCTGGATGGTCTGCACCGCTTCGCGTGGCGTGGTCGCCAGCGCCTCGTCCTTCAACAGGATCTGCGAGTAACCGAGGATGCTGTTGAGCGGCGTGCGCAACTCGTGCGTCATGCCGGCCACATAGCGGGTCTTCGCCTGATTGGCCGACTCGGCCACGTCACGTGCTGCCTGCAGCGCCGCATCGGTGCGCGAGTGGGCCTCGATCTCCCGCTGCAGCAGCTGGTTCTGCCGGTTCGACTCTTCCTGCGCCAGGCGGCGGCTTTCGCTGCCCAGCACCACCCACCAACTGCACACCGCGACGACCAGCAGGAGCATCGCAAACACCTTGACGAACGATGATTTCAGCAGCAGCTGGGTATCGATCGACAGATCTGGCCCCACCTCCTGCGTGTAGACCATCCCCATCACCACCGCCAGCAATGTGCACAGCGACAGCGCCACCACGAGGTAATGGCCGACGCGGAAGTTCACCCGGTTCGACAACGAGGCGGGCAGCAGCGAGGTCAGCAGACCTTCGGCCTGTTCGGCTGCACGTGAGCCACTCTTGCATCGATCATGGCAACGTGATTCGAGCGTGCAGCACAAGGAGCAGATCGGTGCGCTGTAGGCGGGGCAGTGCGCCATGTCCTCGGCTTCGAAACGGTTCTCGCAGACGCTGCACTTCAGCAACTGGCCAGGTTGGCCCAGCACCTGTGGTTGGCGCGCGATGTAGTAGCGGCCTTTTGTCCACCACGCCAGCAGCGGTGACAACCCCATTGCAGTGACGAGTGCGATGAACGGTGCGAAGGCCTGGGCCTGCTCTCCCAGCGTGCCGGCATAGGCCACCACCGCGAGCGCCGCCGCCAGCAGCATGGACAGCAGGCCCACCGGGTTGATGTCGTAGAGGTGCGCCCGCTTGAATTCGATTCCCTTCGGGCTGAGCCCCAGCGGCTTGTTGATGACCAGGTCGGCCACCAGCGCGCCCACCCAGGCGATCGCGACATTGCTGTACAGCCCGAGTACCTTTTCAAGCGCCTGAAAGACGCCCAGCGTCATCAGCAGCACCGCGATCAGCACGTTGAACACCAGCCACACCACGCGACCCGGGTGGCTGTGCGTCAAGCGCGCGAAGAAGTTGGACCAGGCCAGCGAGCCGGCATAGGCGTTGGTCAGGTTGATCTTGACCTGCGACACCACGACGAAGATGACGGTGGCGGCCAGCACCCAGGCCGGATCGGTGAACACGTAGCCATAAGCGGCCAGATACATCTGTGTCGGCTCGATCGCCTTGGCGGTCGGCAACTCGAGCTGTAGCACCAGGAAGGCGAGAAACGCGCCGCCCAGCATCTTCAGCATGCCCGGGATGATCCAGCCCGGCCCCGCCATCAGCACCGCAGTCCACCAGCGCCTGCGGTTGGCCGCCGTCTTTTCGGGCAGGAAGCGCAGGAAGTCGACCTGCTCGCCGATCTGCACCACCAAGGAGAACGCCACCGTTGCCGCTGCACCAAACATGAGCGGGTCGAAGTCGCTGCTGCCCGAGGTGCGGCCGCTCAACCCCATGAAATCCGAGTACGCCTGCGGGTTCTTCCAGTAAATGGCGAGGTAGGGAAGCAGCAGCAGCACACCCCACACCGGCTGCGTCCACATCTGCAGCTTGGAAATCAGCGTGATGCCGCGCACCACCATCGGGATGATCAGCAGCGAGCTGATGACGTAGCACCAGGCGATCGGGATGTCGAAGAACATCTGCAGCGCCAGCGCCATGATCGCCGCTTCCAGCGCGAAAAAGATGAAGGTGAAGCTGGCGTAGATCAGCGAGGTGATGGTCGAGCCCAGGTAGCCGAAGCCGGCACCTCGCGTCAGCAGGTCCATGTCGACGCCGTAGCGGGCGGCGTAGTAGCTGATGGGCAGCCCGGTCAGGAAGGTGATCAGTCCGACCGTCAGGATGGCCCACAGCGCGTTGGTGAAGCCGTAGTTGAGTGCGATCGCGCCGCCAATGGCCTCCAGCGCCAGGAACGACACCGCACCAAACGCGGTGTTCGCCACCCGCAGCTCCGACCACTTGCGAAAGCTGCGCGGTGTGTAACGAAGCGCGTAGTCCTCCATCGACTCGTCGGCCACCCAGGCGTTGTAGTCGCGTCGGATGCGGAAGATCTTCTGCGTGGCGGCAGTCAAGGCGGGCGGGGGTGGGATCGTTTCGGTGTGCACACCGGAAGGCGGGCAAGAAACGTTCCGCTTTGTTCACGGACCGTGATTCGATGCTGACGGCGTTGCTGAACTGCCGCCTACGTTGATTGACGTATTCGACCTGCGCGTGTTCCTGAGCACCATGCGTCTCAAGCGAAGTGCAATCCGCCCCGCCTTCGAGACCACCGCAGGAGCCCCCATGTCGAACGATCGTGATGATTCATCCTCTCTCTCAGTCAACCGCCGCCGCCTGATCCAGGGCATCGCGTCGCTGCCCGTGGCTGCCGTGCCCGGCTGGGCGATGGCGCAAACCTATCCGACCGCCAAGGTCAACACCACCAAGCTCGCGATCACCGACACCGAAGTCACGGTCGGCCAGTTGCACTCGGCCACCGGCACGATGGCGATCTCGGAAACCGGCTCGATCCAGGCCGAGCAGTTGGCGATCGATCAGATCAACGCGATGGGCGGCATCCTCGGTCGCAAGATCAAGGTCATCAAGGAAGACGGCGCGTCCGACTGGCCGACCTTCGCCGAGAAGAGCAAGAAGCTGCTGGTCAACGACCGTGTGGCCGCCGTGTTCGGCTGCTGGACCAGCGCCTCCCGCAAGGCCGTGCTGCCGGTCTTCGAGAAGGAAAACGGACTGCTGTACTACCCGACCTTCTACGAAGGCCTGGAGCAGAGCAAGAACGTGTTCTACACCGGCCAGGAAGCCACGCAGCAGATCCTGTACGGACTGGACTGGACTTCGAAAGAGAAGAAAGCCAAGACCTTCTTCCTCGTCGGCTCCGATTACATCTGGCCGCGCACCTCGATGAAGATCGCGCGCAAGCACATCGAGACGGTGGGCAAGCTGGGCAAGGTGGTCGGCGAGGAGTACTACCCGCTGGGCAACACCAACTTCAACTCGCTGATCAACAAGATCAAGGTGGCCAAGCCCGACTGCATCTTCGCGGCCGTGGTCGGCGGCTCCAACGTCGCGTTCTACAAGCAGCTCAAGGCCGCGGGCATCACCGGCGACAAGCAGCTCCTGCTGACGCTCTCGGTGACGGAAGACGAGATGACCGGCGTGGGCGGCGAAAACTTCACCGGCTTCTACTCGTCGATGAAGTACTTCCAGTCGCTCGACAACGAGAACAACAAGAAGTTCGTCGCCGCCTTCAAGGCCAAGTACGGCCCGGCCTCGGTGATCGGTGACGTGACGCAGGCCGCCTACCTCGGTGCCTGGCTGTGGAAGGCAGCGGTCGAGAAAGCCGGCAGCTTCGATGTCGACAAGGTGGTTGCGGCATCTCCTGGCATCGAGTTGAAGATCGCGCCGGAGGGCTACGTCAAGCTCGATGAGAACCACCATCTGTGGAGCCGCTCGCGCATCGCACAGGGTCAGCCCGACGCCACCTTCAAGGTGGTGGCCGAGTCGCCTGAACTGATCAAGCCCGATCCCTTCCCCAAGGGATATCAATAAGTCTCCGTCTGTTTGAGCCGTTCCCCTCTCCCGGCGGGAGAGGGTTCTTTTTGATCCGCATGTGAGCCACCGCCATGACCTTTTCCGACATGCTCAACATCGCCACGATGCAAGGTTTCGCAGGCCTCAGCCTGTTTGCCGTGCTGTTGTTGATGGGACTCGGGCTGGCCATCATCTTCGGCCAGATGGGCGTCATCAACATGGCGCACGGCGAGTTCATGACGATCGGCGCCTACACCATCTTCCTGGCGTCGACGCTGACCGAGAAGCTCGCACCGAGCTTCATGCCGTACTACTTCCTGATTGCGATCGGCGTGGCCTTCGTGTTCGCGTTCATCGTCGGCTGGTTCGTCGAGTGGTCGCTGATACGGCATCTGTACAAGCGACCGCTCGACACGCTGCTGGCCACCTGGGGCATCAGCCTGGCGATGCAGCAGAGCTTCCGCTCCTTCATCGGCCCGAAAGAGGTGAGCCCGACCTTGCCGGAATGGCTGCTGGGCTCCTGGTCGCCGCACCCCGGGCTGGACATTCCGATCAACGGCATGTTCGTGCTCGCGCTGACCCTGTTTGTCACCGGCGCCGTGATGCTGGCCCTCTACCGCAGCCGCTGGGGTCTGCGGGTGCGCGCCACGGTGGCGAATCGGGCGATGGCCAATGCCACCGGCATCAATACCCAGAAGACCGATCGTCTGACGTTCGCCATTGGTTGCGGCATCGCAGGCATCGCCGGAGCTGCCTTCACCACCATCGGCTCGACCGGGCCGACCTCGGGCTCGCTGTACATCGTCGATGCGTTCCTGGTCGTGACGTTTGGCGGCGCCGCCAGCCTGCTCGGTACCGTGGCTTCTGCCTTCGGGATCGCCCAGACGCAATCGATCTCCGAGTTCTTCCTGAGCGGGTCGATGGCCAAGGTACTGACGCTGTCGTTGATCGTCGTGATCCTGATGATCCGTCCACAGGGCCTCTTCGCAGTCAAGGTGCGCCGATGAGCCTGCTGCTGCCACACGCATCGATGTTTCCCGGAGTCCGCTGAATGAACACCTTGATGAATGGCTTGAAACGATCCGGTCTCGGGCCACTGCTCCTGCTGTCGATCCTGCTGGTGGTGGTGCTGCCGCTGAGCCTGGACATCTTCCGGTTGAACCTGGTCGGCAAGTACCTCACCTACGCCTTCGTCGCGGTGGGCCTCGTGATGGTGTGGGGCTATGGCGGCGTGCTGAGCCTGGGGCAGGGCGTGTTCTTCGGCCTGGGCGGCTACGCGATGGCCATGTTCCTGAAGCTCGAAGCGAGCGACCCCATCAGCACCAAGATCCAGTCGACGCCGGGCATTCCGGACTTCATGGACTGGAACCAGATCACCGAACTGCCCACCTTCTGGCTGCCGTTCAAGAGCCTGCCCCTGACGCTGATCCTGGTGATCGCGGTGCCGATGCTGCTGGCCTGGATCATCAGCTACGCGATGTTCAAGCGGCGCGTCGGTGGTGTGTACTTCGCGATCATCACGCAGGCGGTGTCCTTGATCGTGACGGTGCTGATCATCGGGCAGCAGGGCTACACCGGCGGCGTCAACGGCATGACCGACCTGAAGACGATGCTCGGCTGGGACACGCGAACGGACCAGGCGAAGTACATCCTGTACTTCACCTGCGTGGGCTTGCTGATCGCCAGCATCCTGCTGTGCCGTTGGGTGCAGAACGGCAAGTGCGGCACGCTGCTGCTGGCCATGCGCGACAAGGAAGACCGGGTGCGTTTCTCCGGCTACGACGTGGCCGATTTCAAGATCTTCACCTTCTGCCTGGCCGCGGGGTTGTCCGGCATCGGGGGCGCGCTGTTCGCACTGCAGGTGGGTTTCATGTCGCCCAGCTTCGTGGGCATCGTGCCCTCCATCGAGATGGTGATCTATGCAGCAGTGGGCGGGCGCATGAGTCTGGTCGGCGCGGTCTACGGCGCGCTGCTGGTCAATGCTGGCAAGACGCTGTTCTCTGAAAGCTTCCCGGATCTGTGGCTCTTCTTGATGGCCGCGCTGTTCATCGGTGTGACCATGGCCTTCCCGATGGGATTGGCGGGCCTGGTCGAGGACAAGATCAAGCCGTGGTGGGCACGCCGCCAGCTCGATCGCCGCACGAATGCCGAGCGAATCGCTGCGGCCCATGACGCCTATCCCGACCGGCCGGCATCGAAGCCGCCGAAGGACCACGACGGCAAGTTGCCACCCGGCCTGAACGGTCAACAAGCCTGAGAACGGACCGGAGCAACCCATGAGCAACACCGATTTCGCCCTGGCCGTGGAAGACCTGACCGTGTCGTTCGACGGCTTCAAGGCCATCGACATGCTGACGCTGTACATCGACAAGAACGAGCTGCGCGTGATCATCGGCCCGAACGGCGCCGGCAAGACCACGCTGCTCGACCTGATCTGCGGCAAGACCCGCGCTAGCAGTGGCAGCATCAAGTTCAAGAACACCGAACTGACGAAGATGGCCGAGCACAAGCGCGTGCGACTGGGCATCGGCCGCAAGTTCCAGACGCCCTCGATCTACGAGAACCTGAGCGTGTTCCAGAACCTCGAGGTGTCGTACCCGAAGGGCCGCTCGGTGCTGGGCGCGCTTGCTTTCAAGTGCACCGATGAAGTCAAGGCCAAGGTTCAAGTGGTGGCCGAAGAGATCGGCCTGGCCGACAAGCTCGAGACCGAAGCCGGATTGCTCTCGCATGGTCAGAAGCAGTGGCTGGAAATCGGCATGTTGCTCATGCAGGAGCCCGAGCTTCTGATGCTCGATGAGCCCATCGCCGGCATGAGTGCCCGCGAGCGCGAACTGACGGCCGAGCTGCTCAAGCGCATCTGTGCCAACCGCGCAGTGATCGTGATCGAGCACGACATGGAGTTCGTCAAGCAGATCGCCCACAAGGTCACCGTGATGCACCAGGGAAAGATCCTGGCCGAAGGGTCGATGGACCAGGTGCAGAACGATCCCAAGGTCATTGATGTGTATCTGGGTCACTGACCCTCGGGCACTGAACAAGGACTCCCATGCTCAACGTCACCAACCTGCATGTCGGCTACGGCCAGAGCGAAGCGCTGCATGGCATCGACTTCCACGCCAACAAGAACGAAACCGTGGCCATCATGGGCCGCAACGGCATGGGCAAGACCACGCTGTTCAAGTCGCTCATCGGCATCCTGGCGTTGAAGTCCGGCTCGATCGAGGTCGATGGCCAGGACATCAGCAAGGACGAGAGCTACCAGCGTGTGGCCAAGGGGGTCGCCTACGTGCCGCAGGGGCGGATGATCTTCTCGACGCTGAGCGTCACCGAGAACATCCAGACCGGGCTCGAGAACGCGAAGGACAAGCGGATCCCTGATGAGATCTATGCGCTGTTCCCGGTGCTGTTCGACATGCGCAACCGCAAGGGTGGCAACTTGTCGGGTGGCCAGCAGCAGCAGCTCGCGATTGCGCGCGCCTTGGTCACCAACCCGAAGGTGCTGCTGCTCGACGAACCGACCGAAGGCATCCAGCCCTCGATCATCAAGGACATCGCCAAGGCGCTGAACGAGATCCGCAAGATGCGCGAGATCACGATCATCGTCTCCGAGCAGGTGCTGAGTTTCGCGATGGATGTCGCCGACCGCCTGTTCGTCATCGAAGGTGGCCGCCTGGTCCACGAGACCACGCGAGCTGGCACCGACGTCGCCCACATCAAGCAATACCTCTCCGTTTGAAGCCCGCCAGGCATCAGCGCCGCTTCGTCCTCTTCCTTTCCGCGCCACACAAACCACACAGGAGCCAACCGTGACCGACACCCTGATCAAGGTGGACTTGAGCCAATCCCCCACCCTCAACGAGAACATCCACAACCGCTGGCATCCGGACATCCCGATGGCCTGCTGGGTCAAGCCGGGTGACGACTTCATTCTCGAAACCTTCGACTGGACTGGCGGATTCATCAAGAACAACGACAGCGCCGACGATGTACGCGACATCGACCTGACCACGGTGCACTACCTGTCGGGTCCGGTGGGTGTGAAAGGCGCCGAGCCGGGCGACCTGCTGGTGGTTGAGTTGCTCGACATCGGCGCCAAGCCCGACAGCCTCTGGGGCTTCAACGGCTTCTTCAGCAAGAAGAACGGCGGCGGCTTCCTGACGGACCATTTCCCGCAGGCGCAGAAGTCGATCTGGGACTTCAAGGGCATGTTCACCAGCTCGCGCCACGTGCCTGGCGTCAACTTCGCCGGCTTGATTCACCCTGGCCTCATCGGCTGCCTGCCCGACAAGCCGATGCTGGACATGTGGAACAAGCGCGAGGGCGATTTCATCGCGACCGACCCCAACCGCGTGCCGCCGCTGGCCGTCCCGCCGTCGTCAGGAACCGCCCACATGGGCAAGCTCAAGGGCGATGCCGCAGCCAAGGCCGCCGCCGAGGGCGCGCGCACCGTGCCGCCGCGCGAGCATGGCGGCAACTGCGACATCAAGGACCTGTCACGCGGCTCGAAGATCTTCTTCCCGGTCTATGTGGACGGTGCGGGCTTGAGCGTTGGCGACCTTCACTTCAGCCAGGGCGACGGCGAGATCACCTTCTGCGGCGCCATCGAAATGGCGGGCTGGGTGCACATGCGCGTCAGCCTGCTGAAGGGTGGCATGGCGAAGTACGGCATCAAGAATCCGATCTTCAAGCCCAGCCCGATCACACCAACGTACAACGACTACCTGATCTTCGAGGGCATTTCGGTCGACGAATGGGGCAAGCAGCATTACCTGGACGTGCACGTGGCCTACCGGCAGGCTTGCCTGAACGCCATCGAGTACCTGACCAAGTTCGGGTATTCCCGAGCTCAGGCCCATTCGATCCTGGGCACGGCGCCCGTGCAAGGGCACATCAGCGGGGTGGTCGACATTCCGAACGCATGCGCCACCTTGTGGCTGCCGACGCAGATCTTCGAGTTCGACATCAACCCGAATGCAGCGGGGCCCGTGAAGTACCTCGACGGCTCGATCGACATGCCGCTGTCGCCGGATCTCGTCTGATCGGATCGGGAGCGTCGCATGCCGACCTATGACTACGACTGCCCCTCTTGCGGCGGCTTTGATGCATTCCGCACGCTGGCCGCGCGCAATGAACCTGCCATGTGCCCGGACTGCTCTCACGAGTCGCCGCGTGTGTTTGTCAGTGCGCCCCGGCTCGCCCTGCTGGCGGGGGAAATGCGGAGCGCGTTCGACATCAACGAACGCGCTTCACATGAGCCCAAAAGCTCGCGGGACTACGCGCGACTCAAGCATCCCACCGGCTGCGGTTGCTGTTCGACGACTGGCAGCAGTCGTCGCAGCGCGACTGTGCGAGCGCCTGACGGCGCCAAGGCGTTTCCAAGCAAGCGCCCCTGGATGATCAGTCACTAGGCGGCGCGCAGATCCGGGCTCTGCCAGCGCAACCTGGCCGAGCCGTCCGATTCGAGTCGGGCCAAGGCGTCACGCCAGAGCGCGGTCCAGGCCAGTACATGCCGCCGCTGGATGAGCGTGACTTGCATGCGCACGCAGTCCGAAAGCGAACTCTTTGCCCTTGGGCTCAGTGCCGTGCCGAGGGATGTCGCACAGCGATACGTTACGAACCGGCGCAGTAGGCCGCATACCGCGCGGTCCCCGAAGCTGATCGAGCGGGACGGGTCAGAAAGACTCGGGGTACACCCTATATGTTTTAAAAAAACTTTATAAAACAATAGGTTGACTGTGATGCCCCTCAAGGGCAGGAGTTGGTGCAGTCCTCATGGAATGCCCTGCATTTGATCGATAGGAATGGCTGGTTTGCCATTGGTAAGTGGCAAGCAGCACGCGGTTGTAGGTGGAGACGTAAAGATGGTGACAGTTGGTTCGTCGGCTCGGGTCTTGGGCCGCGACGTCCACAGTGTTGCGTCTGGCGTGTCCTGTGTTCGTGATGCTGGCCCCGCTCGCGGGCGGTGGGCCTCAGGCAGCCCCAGGTGAACTGCTGGTTGCTTTGAATCAAATGTCGAAACGTTCCACAAGAAGCGGATCGGTCTTCCGATGCCCGAAAAGGCAGCCTTTCTGGCTGCTCAGTCCCTTCATCCAAAAGACGAAGGGATTCGCGCGTGCGGCTGTTTAGCAATTCAGCTGGCGTCTGTTATGTAGTCATTAATAACCAACTCATGAGCGGCGTGGCTTGAGTCTGGGTTCTTATTTGATTTTTGCTTAATCAAAAAAGTGTCGCATACCCTTAATTGGAAGCGGCGCAAGAAGGAGGCTGACGGTGGTTGTTCAGGCAGAGAAAGAGGAGGGTGGCTTCGCGAAGCTGCTCAATTTCATAACTTCATTGCTCCCGATTATCATTATCGGAGGACTTTTGTATGCAGGCTTTTTCGTAAAAGGTACTGCAGTAATCAAGAAAGTTGAGCCGAAGGCCATCGAGCGGCGAGATAGTTTTTACAGTATTACCGCGCCCTCTGACCAGATTGCCTGGGCCGTTGGTACTGGCGGGAAGATTGTTCGTACCGATGACGCTGGCAAGACATGGACGCGTCAGACGGTTTCGACCATCGAAAACCTGCAGGGTATCGCCTCGTGGGACGCTCAGACCGCGGTGGTGGTGGGCAATCGAGGCCTGGCCTTCCACACCACGGACGGCGGCAAGGAATGGAAGCCTTCGGTCGTTCCGAAGTCCGACAACCCCAACAAGCTCCTGCGCGTGCGCATCTTTGGCGATACCGCTTGGGCGGTTGGCGAGTTCGGCGGATTTTTCAGGTCCGACGACAAGGGCGCGACCTTCACGCGTGTCCTCCCCGAGAAGGACAGTGCGCTGAACGCCATCTCCTTCCGTGGCCAGACCGGCTTCCTGGTGGGTGAGTTCGGCACCATGTTCAAGTCCACCGATGGGGGCGCCACCTGGAACCCGGTTGAGTTGGCAAACAAGGTCAGCCTGATGGCGATTGATTTCCGGACGGACAACGATGGTGTGGCCGTCGGCTTGGCGGGTACGCTCATGGTCACCTCGGACGGGGGAAGCACATGGACCGTTCTCCCTGAAATGACCCGTGAGCACCTGTTTGACGTTCACTGGTACGACGACAAATGGGTTGTGGTCGGTGACAAGGGTGTCATGCTCACCTCGGATGCAGGGGCCAAGAACTGGACGCTCGGCAAGGTCTTCGAGGGTGATATTGCTTGGCGCACTCAGATGGTCAAGTCTGGTTCGAAGTCTTATGTGGTTGGGGCGAATCTCGGCATTCTGGAAGGTGGAAAACTAACCATCGCCGGTCAATAGTATCCTACGGAGAATGATGTGAAAAATACTTCTTTCAGTCGAGTCGAGAGTACATTCTCTTTCCTGATAAAAAATAGGACGCTGGTCGTCATTATCGTTGCCCTGCTCACGGCGCTCATGGGCTTTCTGGCGACGAAGATTGAAGTCAAGACCATATTCAGTGACTTGCTTCCAAAGAACCACCCGTACGTTGCCGTTAACCAGAAATACAAATCCACCTTTGGTGGTTCGAATCTGGTCACCATCATGGTGGAAACGGAAAAGGGGGACATCTTCAACGAGAAGATTCTCTCCAAGGTGCAAAAGCTGACGGTCGGGATGCAGCAGGTCAGCGGCATCGACACCTTCCAGATCATCTCGATCGCTTCCAAGAAGCTCAAGGAAGTTCGGGCGTCGACCGAAGGCGTTGAAACCAGGCCGATCATGTGGCCTGAGTTGCCTCAGGGTGAGGAGGGCATGGCGAAGCTGAGGGCAGCCGTCCTCAACAACGCGCTGATCTACGGCCCGTACGTTTCCATGGACCTGAAGGCGACTCTGATCACCGCGGATTTCCGGGATGGTGAAATTGACTACAGCAAGGCCTTCGACCAGATCATGGGCCTGGTCAAGGAAGCGGCTGAAGATGGCGTCAAGGTTCGAGTCGTGGGTGAGCCCGTGCTCTACGGGTGGGTGAATTACTACCTCGACGAAACCATCAAGATCTTCTTCGCGGCCATCGCCTCCTTGGTGATCATCCTGTTGTTGATCACGCGCACATGGCACGGAACCTTGCTTCCGTTGCTGGCAGGCAGCATCAGCGCGATCTGGGCCCTGGGTGCAGCGGATGTGATGGGCTTCCACCTTGATCCCTTGGTGATCGTGGTGGCGTTTCTGATCACTGCACAGGCCATTTCCAACTCGGTTCAGCTGATTTCGCGGTACGACGACGAAATTGCCAACGGGGCCACTTCCTCGGCAACCGCGGCAATTGCCAGTGCACAGAATCTGTTCAAGCCGAGCATGCTGGCCATCGTGGCGGATGCGGGCTGCGTGTTGGTGGTCGCTTTGACTCCCATCCCGATGCTTGAAAAGATTTCGTACATCGGCACCGTCTGGATCTTCTCCATCATCATCAGCGCGCTGATCATGACGCCGGTGATGTTGTCATGGGTCAAGCCGCGGGTTCACTTTGTCCACCCGATCAATATCCGGCCGCTCATCGAATCCATCCTGAAGGTCTGTGCCAGCATCGTGACCACCAAGGCGCGTTATGCCGTGCTTGGACTCACCCTGTTCGTCTTTGTGACCTCAGGCTGGTATGCATTCAACCTGAAGGTGGGCGATGCAAACCCTGGCTCCCCGATCTTGTGGCCTGACTCGTCCTACAACACGGATGCCACCGAGATCAACCGGCAGTTCCAGGGCTCCGACC
>Ga0214921_10000610_pt1 | contig 65101 bp, 71 predicted proteins | sample LL1505_MetaG_FD_177992 | JGI IMG/M metagenome (GOLD analysis project Ga0214921, IMG submission 177992) | Freshwater microbial communities from Lake Lanier, Atlanta, Georgia, United States - LL-1505 | ecosystem: Environmental > Aquatic > Freshwater > Lake | place: USA: Georgia | collected...
TTGCATCTGATTCTGATGCATATAGCGCTCTTAGTTGTGCTTCTGCTGCCGTTCTTCCAGAGTGGCAACCTACTAGTTCACCAGTGTCTTGCTTAACAACAGCGTATCCGCTGCATCCTGCTGCATTTTGTTTAATTTGCCAAGGCATTTTATCCTCCTAGTTATTTGGTATATCTGGATTATTCATTTCAATAATTCCAAAGTCTTTTGATACTTTCTTTCCTTCTTCAGTTAATTCAAATACAACATTCAAATCTTCGTCGTATGTTATATTAACTAAACCCATTTCATATAACTTCATCATAGATTGATCTAGATGCTCTGCATGAGCCTCCCATAAATCTGGTGCAACCTCTTTAGCAAGATCAGTAATTCCAAAGATGAACTCGCCATCTTCTGATATGCCAGCCACCTCTATAGCACCAATTTGTATATAGTAGTCTAACATTTCTCCGTCATCAGGATTTAAATCTTTCATAATTACCTTTCTTGTACACCAGGTAGGACTTGAACCTACGATAGCCGAATTATGAGTTCGGGGCCTTAACCAACTTGGCTACTGGTGCCAAGTGTTTATTGTAACGTACCGTCTTTATTTTTGTCAATGGTTGTTTCTACTAGCTGTTGTACATAGTCAGAGAAATGTTTCCTTATGTTTCCAGAAGGTCTTGATCCAAGAACTTTCCATAACCGTGTATATTCTATCACATTTGCAAATGTCGTAGGGCATAACAAAACTTCGTTATACTCTTTTAAAACAGTTGGCAATGGTACATGCTTACCGCAACACTTACACTCTTTAGCTTTTTCTTGATATATACTCATAGTAACGTCATTCTCTCTATCTCGCTTGCTAGGCTGTCTGGCATCCTCGGTGGCCTAACCATGTTTATAACAGTTTCTTCTTCTCTTTGTGGACCAAAATCCTGTTCAAAGGACATTGATTCGTATGTATGAATATTTACTTCTTCATTAGTTGAAAACTTTGTTCTGCTTATTGCATTAAATACAGAGCCACATACAGCATCCGCTAAATCTTTAGATCCTTTTCTAGGGTGATCTACTCTATCTCTCATTATCTTTAGCTGTAGTAATTCATCAACAAGTAGGGGTATTGCTGGTCCCCTTAGTCTTTCTTCCGCCACAACCATTGCCATATCATCATAATGTTTCTTGGCAACAGATAGAATTTCTGTATTTACTCCATATTGTTTTAGCTGCTGCATCATGTCGTGAGAGTTCCATCGGTCAAACGTGCACACCTTTATATTAAACCCTCTGGATCTAAGGGAAAGAATATAATCTTTTACTTCAGTAAAGTCAACAGATTTATCTTTTGTCGGTGTCCAATATCTTACTGCATCAACTTCAATAATAGGTGCTGCTTGAGAGTACGTATCTGTTACCTTTACGTTAACCCATTTTTGCACATGAGACATGGCTACGGCACAGTGGTCATGTTTTTGTGCAAGGTCTACGTGAAGAAAATAAACCTTGTCTGGGTCTGGAACAAACCATTCTTCAAGTCTTCCGAATCGATCTACTGCCTGTGCTCCAACATTAAATGCTTTCTCAACTTTTTCTCTTGATTTAAAAAATGCATCAATTGCTTCTGGTGGCATGCATGCAAATCTAGATAAGGCATCGGTTGGATTTGTATAGAATGATGTTTTGAAGTCATCAATTGTTCTTACTGGGTTAATTTCCCAGGTTGGTCTTTTAAGGGCATATACTTTAGGAATCTTATATGAAACTATATGGTCTTCTTCCCACTGAATTTCAAACTCATTGCCCTCTGTTCCGTCTGGCAAATCTTCATACATCTTAAACTTATGTTCACGAATAATGGTTTCTTTTTCAGCAACCACCGCATCGTATCTTTGTTGAATATAATCGTTCTTATATCTTGGAAATGAAAGAAGAATCACCTTGCCAAAGTCTGGGAAACGTGAGTCAACTGAAGCTCTGTACATGTCATAAATTGCACTACCCGTTTTGGCCTGCTCGTGACCAGTGGTATTTTCAATACTGAATCCTGAAATTTCGTCTAGGATAACTACAATAACGTTATATCCTTCCCATGCCTCACGTTCTGAGTGACCAGAGTGAACTGTTATAGCCTTATCAAATTGAACTTCAGATGCCTTTGCATTGTATTTCCCAACAAACCAAGGTGACTTATCAATTCTTGTTTTAAATCCTTTGAAGAAAACATTGTTTGCCTGCTGAGAGTTAATAGCAATGTTAATAATATCAATGCTATCTCCAGGAGGTTTCCCATAATATGTGGCTGGATCTTTTAGGCATAGCAATAGATATACTATATATGCTACGGCAATTGTTGAGCAGTAGTCTTTTCCAGAACCTTTGCCTAGCTGAGCAACAACTTCATTTGCTGTCTGCTTAGATCTTATTCTTCCCTCTTCTTCCCCAAAAAGTTTGATGAGGGTTGCTTCCTTATAAATTTGAGAACTTTTTTCAATTAATGTGTACTGAAATTCAGATAGCAGTGGCAAGCCTAGGTACTCTGGGCTGTTCACAAATGTTCTTAAGTCGACAGGCTTTTCGTCAAATTCTTCTCCGTCAAGGATGTCAATTAAATCTGAAAAATCAAACGACATCAGCATCCTCAATAACAACAGCCTCAACAATTCCAGTAATTTGTGAAAGTCTTTTAGCAACATTCATTTTACAGTTTGGGCATCCAGAAGTAACTTCTTTTAATATCTTTACGAGGATGTCTTGCTTACGTTCTGTGTCTGCAATTTGTCCAGCAAGCTCAGCGTTATCTAGTAATCCTACCTGCTGAAGCATACCAATTCTTTTTGTTTCAATGTCTGATATAAGCTTTAGCGCATTGGCCTTAACATTTAGTTGACCAGATTGATCTGCGTCCTCTACGGTCTTCCAGGCCTCTTTGATGAGCATTGCGTAGTGCTGGTCTGCCCCAGAGATTGCTTCTTTTGCACGTTCTCTTGAAGAGGTGTCGTTGTGTACAACAGATTTCCACTCGTCAATAAGCTCAACAACTTCTGCACGTTTAAATCCAGTAAGGTTTGCTATTGTTGTGGGATTATTACCCTTAAGGAGTTCTTCAACTACCTTATTCATGCGATCATAATGATCTGCTAATTCAATTTCCATATAGTATTATTATACTTCTAGTCAACTGAAATAGCAAGTTTCTTAGCAATTTTAAGTAAGATTAGATAGCCAATCATGTCGTCAATATCATTATCTCCTGCAAATCCTGAACCATTTTTGATTCTATTAATCTTATCATCAATACGGATTTTAATTTGTTCTTGATTATCCGCCTGAGAAAATATGCGAATTGGACTCAATGCTGAGTCACCATATGAAATGTTTTTATTAATTAGCATCTCTGCAATATCAAGACATTCTCTAATAATTTTATGTCCTGATGGAGCATCTGTTGCAATTAATTGTAAATCTGTTACCCATGCTTGATAGCTATCTTTATTTGGATAATCGGTGTCCGCCATTTTTTCTCCCTATTGTATTTGTGATTCATATCTGGTATCTATCGATACTGGACTTTTAAAATGCGGAGGCAATGTGTATACATTAAATGCACCTTCATCACCACCTCTAAAAATAAACCAATCAGTAGGCCTGCTAATTCCGTGATCTTCAACATGTTTAATCAGCCTCCTTGCGCCTTCTTTAGAAACCACATAGCAAAGCGTAGACCAGTCTTGATATCCCTTTGATACATAATAACTAATTTCGTGGGTCTTGTCAAACCTATCATATTGATTAGGGTGTACAAATATACTTAATACATCATAATCTGAAGGAACATTGTCCATAGCCACATTATACTTTTCAATAAAATTATTCTCAATTAAAACATCATCTTCAAAGATAAGTATGTTATCTAAATTGTTTTGTACCAAAAACTTCCAAGCCAAGTAATGGCTTCCAAAGTTTCCAATTTCTCCATTTTTAAATCCTGCCCATGTCAATTTAAAGTTTGGGTTTTCTTTAAAAAACTTTAATTTATTTTCTTCTTCTCTTGCATCAACACAATCTATCTCAAGTTTATTAGACATTAAAATTTCATCTACACGATCTCTATTTGATCTTCTAGTCTCATCTATATGAATTATATGATAATTTATTTCTCTGTTATCTATAATTTTAAAGTCTGGCCCATAAAAAGAATCTATTGTTACTGATCCATCTCTAGCCATTCTTTTGTAGCAGTCAGATTCAATTCGCATTGCAGTATCAACATCCATATTATTCTTTTTACAGAACTTATAGAAATTATCAAGCACTAATCTAGTTTCATGTGTTGCTTGTCCATGATCATAGCTGCTTCCTTTTGGATGCTCTATAATATGTTCTTTATCTCTAACGACTAATTTATTGCTTATGACTGCAAGTGCTGACCAAACAATATCTATGCCCCATCCAGACACCATGCCATCCAGTTTTGTTTGCTCATATAGGTAATCAAAATACTCAAGCATTTGAATAACTATATCTTTATGAAGATAAATCATAATGCCATTAGTGTTTGTTGATACTAATAAATTTTTATCTGTTTTAAAGCTACCAAGACTAGTAGTTCCCTCAAACCACGGGTCGTAGGTAAAATGTGGGGCATAAACATGAATATTTTTATACCTTGACAAAACCCTATTTGCTCTATCTAGATGGCCTTGCCAGTTATTGTAACTAACATCTCCACATATAAATATCATAAAGTCATTAGAAAAGTCAAATTCTTTTAACGCCTTATAGAATTGTTTAAAATATCTGATGTCTCCAACATTATCCCAGTGATCCTGTTTTATTTCCCCAGAATTAATAACCTTATGTGGTTGACCACAATCAATAAATTGTTTTTCAATATTATTAACTACATTGCTGTTAACATCATCCCAACATACAATATAGGCAAATGACTTCATGACATCCTACTTCGTATTGCACTTGAGGAAATGGTCTTTGTGTAAGGAACATATACTAAACCAATTCCTCTTTCATCTAACCACTTTTGATCAAAGCTCATTTGAGAATAATAATCTTTTTCTGCCCAATCTGATCCAACAACTATATAGTTAGGCTGAACTTGGTCAATAGCTATTCTTGAGTCTGCCCCGCCAACATTCATAACAACACGGTCAACATATCTACAGGACAATAAAACTTCTGCTCTTTCATCTTCGCTGCATATAGGCTTTTTATTTTTAAACTGCCAGATAAAATCATCTGTGTTTAAAGAGGCCACCACTAAACCATCTGGACCAGCAATTTCTTTACATCTTTTTAATAAATTAACATGGCCAGAATGAAATAAATCAAATGTTCCTCCAGTATATACTACGGTCATGACAAACCCAACTTTCTATTTAAACTATTAAATGTATCTTCCGATAAGAACCAGCCGTCCCATATAGATTCTTCTGGCAAAACATTTATGTATCCATTTTTTTTCATAATATCTTCTAATGGTCCACGATTAACTGTTTCATTATGCTCTATAGTCAAGACTTTAAATTTTCTAGAGAAGTCATAGTTTTGCAAAATAGAAAGCTCTGAGCCTTCTGTGTCAATAGACATATAATCAATTACATCTGGTGCATTATGCTTATTTAAAAGATCATTAAGTGATATTGTTTCAACATCATATGTCTGACCTATGCTTTTTCTGATCTCTGTATGTGCGTCAAAGTAAGCGTACTGCTCTATACCAGATAAACCCTGTAGGCCTGGAATTTCTAAAAAACTTACAGTATTTCCAGTTTTATCTGCTACGCATAGATCATCTATTGCCACTGTTCTTTTTGTCTTTAAAATTTTATTATAGTGTTTGGAGGGCTCAACTAATAATCCATTCCATCCATAATAAGTTTCTAGTAAAAATGTATTAGAAAGATATATTCCATCACATGCACCAAACTCTACAAAGTATCCTGGCTTTCTTCCTAAACAAAATAATACGAATAGGTCCTGCTTAATTTGAGAATAGCTTTCTAGTTTATCGCAGAAATCATTAAACTCTTTAATCATCTTTTTTTAATTAATCCAAACTGGTCTAGGTATCTCTGTATGGTCATAGCAGAAACATTGCATTCTTTTGCTATCTCTGTAACTGTTTTCTTTTGGACAACATACCTTCTATGCAACCAATCTTTGCTTTGATATAACTTCATCGTTCCGTCAGCACCTTATTTGCATAATGAGCAATTCCAAATGAATCTGCTACATCAAAGTCTTCTAAAGATAGTTTATACTTATTATTAAAGTAATCAACCGTTCTTTGCTTACGCATATTCCTTAGTTGTGTCTTATACCATGAATCTGCATACCCTGGATTCTTTACTCTTACTGCCGACTTTTCATCCTTTGTTGGATTTTTGTTTCCAATATAAGCTTGCCAAGCGGTAGGAGAAATAGTGATAACCTTAGCTCCAGTAGACATAAGCTCAGCAATAACAACGCCATATACATAAGATAATTTTATCACAGCATCTGGGGATCTGACAAGTATGGCTCCCTCTACTACAATATAGTCAGACTTTAATTCATCTAACATCACGCCCATTTTACGTTTAGCATCATATATTTTTTCATATATGTCATTGCCTGCTAGATTAATCTTGCCCCATTTTAATGGAACATCATTTTCCATTAGGCAAAAAGCTATTGAATTAGTAGAAGCATCTATTCCAAGAACTCTACTTGCCTGTGTCTTTTTTAGGCTAGCTAACGTCATCAATCATGCCAATCAATTTATTTTTATTAGAGAGGTTAATCTTTTTTTCACATGCCGAACATATGTTAGACTGATTATATCTGCTCAACTGAATTTTACATTTAGAGCATGCCCTAAAAGCACCATTTCTAATTGCTTTTTTTTCATAATACTTTTCCATGATTCTTCTGTTTGTTGCAACTCTGCAACATTCATCAGAACAATATTTTTGATTATGTGTCTTTGCATCAAAATCTTTAGCACATTCTTTGTTTCCACAAATCATAACTTTGGAACCTCAAACTTTTCTATTTGCACTGTGCCTACTGGAGTTTCTTTAGAATAACATTCCTTTTTAATTGGGCAATACGTGCAAGGCATCTTTGATTTAGTTGCACCAATTGGACGCATAGGAAGATCTCCATCTTTAAAATTATCCCAAACTTCTTGCATCCATATAAATGTATCTTCAATTATCTTAGTATTCTTTTCGTTCATAGATACTGGAATAATTAAAATCTCTTGAGTATTTTTATTTTCATACAGGAAGAATCCTTCCTTTGCATTCTTAAGCTTCATATATGTAAGCAACTGTAACATATGGTTAGCAGATGACTTCATCTCAGCCTGTCTTGTATCCCATACTTCTTGCTTTGCCGTCTTAATTTCCCCAATAACGGTCTCGCCATCATACTCCATAATTAAGTCAATGAAGCCACGAATAGGCGGATACTCATTGATGATCTCTTCTTCTTCCGCTCTCCACTCTGGCATTGTCTTAATTAAATTCTGTAGTCTTTCATGAGCCTGAGTTCCCTGAGCCATATTAGCAACAGCGACAGCATCGTTATCATCAATAAACATTGCTCCGCTAAAAGCCATGTACCAATATCTTGGGCATGTTCCATGTCCGTAACCCAAGGAGCTTGGACTAAATGACTTTTTTGTCATCTGGCCATCTGCACGTTTTGTGTTTCTATATGATTCATCAAGCAAGTTTGCAAAAAGCTCTGGGTCAAAAAACTTACCCGTATGTTTCTTAAACTTAAGATTCTTTACTATATCTCGACCCACTATGAATTATACCTAACAACATACTTAAGTGCATCTACAAGTTTGTCTATGGACTCCTTTACTGAGTAATATACGTTCTTCTTATTATTATTTACGGTTCCCGCTTTATCTTTAGCAATTGTGGAGTAAACTGACGACATGACAGCAAACTTAGTTGACATTGCTTGGAGCTCCATAATAAGCATAGGTGCTTTTGCGGAAGGAACATCTGGATTCATTAATAATTTTACAACAATTGCTAACGCTTTATCTAGGTGTTCGTCTTTCATAAACTCATGCAGGTCGTTAAACTCTGTAATATCGCTTATTAGCTCTAATGTGTTTTTATCTTGTGTCATGAAAAGATCCTTTGAACTAAACCATAACCCATCCACAAACCAAATATTCCCATAAGTCCAGCAAATACTGGTGGGGCTGGTACTGGAAGCTTGAATATACTAAACACTGCTCCAACACCCATACCTGTTAGTGTTGTTAAAAATACTTCTTTAATCATGGTTGTCCTCCCAAAATTGGATCAGTTCCTCTAGAACCGCCCATTCAATAATTCCAAGACGAACCTTGGATTCCTTGCCAATAATAACTTTTAGTGCTGGATGCATATCTCTATTTACTTTAAATGTATCTGTGCATATCTTTGCCCAGTTATCTTTATTTAAAGCAAAAGATTTGCCCGTTTCTTTATAATCAACAAGGAAATGTTTCCATTGTGCGTCACCCTTTTGATAATCTCCACGCCCACTATTCTTTTGAGCCTTTGCGCCATCACGCTTTACTTCAGATCTTTCTGACATTATCCAACCTTAAATATTGTTTCATGACCCTTTGAACATCTCCAAGACATTACCATATCAAGTGGGTCCCAAAAAGCACCTTCAACATCTTCATCACATTTTGAACATGGTCTTTTACCGCCAAGTTTTTCTAGATTGTATGGATCTAATTTTTCAGTTGGCTTATTAAAAAATTCATTAAGATCTGGCATTTATTTCTCCTTGTAAGTTGTCTACAACATCTTGATTTTCCTTCAAATATGCTACAGCTTTTGCACGTCCTTGAAAACGTTCTCCATTTACTGTATACCATGCTCCACCCTTTTCTACTATCCCGCACATTTCTGCAACGTCAAGTGTTTCTCCTACTCTATCTACACCAAGAGTTTCCCCTTGGTAGTAAAAGTCGTACTGTCCCGATAAATTTGGGGGACCGAGTTTGTTGTAATCAATAATCCAATTAACTGGTCGCCCAACTCTTTGTTCAATGATTTTGTCGCCAACTTTAATCCCAGCTTTAATAGCATTCGCCTCAGCTTCAGACGACCAGAGTTTAATGACAGTGGAAGAAAAGAACTTGACTGCCATGCCACCTGTGGGGATGTGACTAGCATGCATAGATCCAAATTGATTTCGTTGCTGTGAGATAAGAACAAGTAATGTGTTTTTGTTTGCATAATTTAACATCTTGACTGCGTGGGTCATATCCTTTGCTTCTGCGCCGATTTGCTTAGTGTCTTGCAAATCCTTCATTTCATTTCCGTCTTTTTCAAAATATATTCCTGGAAGCAATGCGGATATGGAGTCAACAACAATTACATCAACACCAGCTTCCATTAACTTAACGCCAACATCTACCATATCATTAACAGTTTTAGCCTGAGAGTAAATAAGAGAAGATGAATCTACCCCCAACTGCTCTGCCCATTTTTGATCATATGATGCTTCAGCATCAATCCAAGCACATGTCTTTCCTTCTTGTTGAGCTAGCGCTATCATCTGTAAACAGAAAGAAGATTTCCCAGCAGACTTGTTGCCCCAAACTAGGACTTGTCTGCCATACCCTAAGCCGCCCTTTAATGCCATGTTTAATCCAATGCTGGGCGTTAATTGTTTTTCAACAACAACGTTTTGTGCAGACTGGACTCTTGCTCTTGTTTTTGGATCTAGCTTTGCTAATATATTATCAATTATAATTGTCATTTAAACTCTTTCTTTCTCATAGTATAGCATTAAAATAAATTGCCGTGAAGTCTTGGGCGTTCTTTATTTATACTCATCTTATTATTTAAAACTTCATCAATTGAATGCTCTAACAAATTAGAACTCATCATTGCAGCATATAAATCTAGAAGCCTAATAATAACATCAGCCATTTCTTCTACAGTATTTTTACTACCTTTATTTTTTCTAACTGCTTCCAGCACTTCTGTTACTTCTGAATGGACTAAGGCAAGCTTGTTACCAATTACATTGTAATTTATTTCTTCGTCCCAAAATCCTTTTTCCTTTGCTGTCTCATGCAGCACAGCTGCCAAAGCATCCAGACCGTAGTCTGTTACCATATCAAACGCTTCCATCTTCTATTTCCTTTAAGCTAAATGTAAATGAAGATTTTTCTTCATTATAAAATACTGCAATTTCCCTACTATCTGATGCGGCATTTAAAAACGTTGCCGTCTTAACGTCCACAGTTTTAATTGTATCTAGTATGGCAATAAGTAATTGCCCTAGATTTAAGTCTACTGGTAGCTCTTCTGTCATTTATCCTCCACGAATATATCTATCTTGCCATTTGATTTAAGCCAATCAAACGTTGCCATTAGGTGCTCTCTTGTTTCACAAGTTTCGCAACCGTCATATAAGTCATAAGGCTCCCAATCTTCTGGAACCACATCATCATATAAATAGCTCATGCACATTGATCTATGATCACCTATGAATCTTTCAAGTCTTTTTGCTTCTTCAGTTGTTAAGACGACCTCAATCATTTTATTTCCTTTACGTTTAATGTGCCATCATCAAGTTTAGCAAGCACAACCTTGCACTTCATTCCTTCTCTCATTTTAGCTAGAGACATCTTATAGAGTGTTGGGAAAACAATTGCTCTAGTTAATTCCTTTTGAGCATTTGATAATACAATGTGGCTCATCATCTTGCCAGCCTTAGTTTTATAGTTAGTAAAGTTGACTACAATGTATTCATCTTCTTGTAAATCATATTCTTTTCTATAAAGATAGTCAACAAATAAGTCGGCTGCATTGGGATCAATTTCTTTTACATTGACATATCTAGCAATACGGTTATCTCCAACTAATATAAAATACATTTGATTGGGTTCTATTTGAGTGTCTTCATGATGAAATAAACCAATGGTTCCTGTCTCATCAACTAACTCTACTCTTGCCCACCCATTTCCACGCTTAATGCTTTTAACCATACCAAACATAACAAATGAGCCTAAGTCGTCGAAGTCGTCAATAGGTCTAGCCTGAGCTTTAATTCTAGGTGGTATGCCAGCCAAATTAAATGTTGGTATGCCTAAATACTCATAGTAATTATCTTTTTCGTCACCAGTTCGTGCATTGTCTTCAAACGCTGCACCGCCGATAGAGTTTAAAGCTGCTATTGCTCTACTATTAATTCCGCTTCCTTTTTTAGAAGCCTTGTCAATAAAATCGGCATAGTCAGCAAACGGCCTCTTATCCATAATCTTATTGGCAATACTGTCTGATATAAACTTTACTTCAGCCAAACCAAATCTAATTCCATCATCCTGTAATGAAAAGTATATGTCTGATTCGTTAATGTGTGGAAGCATAATACGCAAGCCTAGGCGCTTAGCTTCAATTAAATATTCTGTTCTTGCGTCCTTGTCATTTTCGTTTTTAAGAATTGAAAACATGAACTCAAGAGGATAATAGGACTTAAGCCAAGCAGTATAATAACTAAGCATAGAGTAAGCAACAGCATGGGAGCGGTTGAAAGAATAACCAGCATGAGCCTCAAAGTCATGCCAAAGTTGCTCTGCTTTTTTCGGAGTAATTTGTTTTGAAGCCCCAGCAATAAACTGATCTTTGAATTGGTCAAATTCTTTTGCATCTTTTTTCTTTCCAATAATCTTGCGGACCTTATCAGCCTCTGACCAAGACATGCCTCCTAGGTGTACGCATGCTTGCATAACCTGCTCTTGATATATAATAACACCATATGTATTCTCAGTAAACTGCTTCATTATTTTATGCGTGTAATCAACGGCTTCTCTGCCATGCTTACGATTAATATACGCAGCACCTACTGTATTCATTGCTCCTGGACGTACCAATGCATTAGAAGCAACTAAGTCTTCAAATTTATCCACACCCATTTTCATTAATAGGTTTGTATATGGTGTAGCTTCAGCTTGAAATACACCTTTCGTATACCCCTCGCTTAACATCTGATAAACTTTTGGGTCATCCATTGTAAGAGAGGAAAGATTAATTTCTTTTTTATGCCTGCTCTTAATTGACTCTAATGTATCTGATATAACCGAAAGAGTCTTTAACCCCAAAGCATCAAGCTTAATTAGACCAATGTCTGCTACGGTATCCATATCGTATGCGACAACTGGGATTCGGCCAGATACCTTGTCCTGTGCGTCTTCTCTTGATTCAACTGGAGCATACTTTCTTAAATCGTCCTTGGCTACAACAACACCAGCAGCATGTACACCAACTGATCTGATGCGTCCACGTAACCTTTCTGCCAGCCAGACAACTTCTGGATACCTTAATCTAAATTCTTTTGTATTTGGAGATTCCATAAAATCTTCAAAGGTGTCTACTGGTTTTAATGCACGATTTACTTCTTGCAGCGGAACCATAAATACACGAGAAGCATCACGAACTACACCCTTATCTTTGAAATAAGTGTAGGTGGAAATAGAAGCAACATGCTTAAATTTCTTTTTTAAATACTCTTTAACTTCCTTGCGTCTGCGGTCTTCAAAGTCTGTATCAATATCTGGAAAATCATTTCTTTCTGGATTAATAAATCGGAAGAAAAGCAGGTCATATTTAATTGGATCAACATCTGTAATGCCAAGAGCGTAGCAGACAAGTGAGCCTGCTGCCGAACCACGTCCAGGACCTACACGTATACCAGTGACCTTTGCCCAATTAATCATATCTCCAACAACCAAGAAATATGATGCAAAATTCTTTGAGGCAATTACGGAAAGCTCTTCCTCCATACGTGCCATATAAATATCATCTGAAGCCTTCCCAAGGCTCTCTAAGCCCTTTACAGCCAGCTCTCTTAGTCTTTCATCAGCATCGGTCTTAGGGACGGGCAGAAGGTCTAAGCCCTGATAGAAATTATAATCTGATACCTTATTAGCAATCTCCATAGTATTATCAAATATGTCTGTTCGATTAATTAAAGCCTTTTTAAAATCAACCTCAATTTCTTCACGGCTTTGAATAAATAAATTATAATTCTGGAATGAAATTCTACGGTCTGGATAAAGATAATTAAATCTATCTAACATGTTCTTCATGTTGCGAGACATGTCAAAATCCATTTCTTTGTCAGCCTTTGGAGATGTAGATAATATGAGTAAGGCTTCTTCTAGGATTCTATCTTCTTCTTTAGCAAAGTGTGCATCACCTGTTGCCACCGCTTTAATTTTGAGTTTGTCTGCTAATTCTAGAAGGGCGGAGTTGATCTCCATAGGGTTATGTGATTGCACTTCCACGTAAAAATCTTGTCCGAAAGTTTGTTTAAAGCCTTTGAGAAGAAGTTCTGCTTCCTCCATGTTACCTTTATCGATAGCCTTACTAATGAGTCCATTAAGACATCCGCTGAGAACGATAATACCTTCGCTATAATCATTTAATACCTCTCTATCAATACGTGGCTTATGATAAAAGCCTTCGTTCCAAGCAAGTTCTTGTAAAATATTTATATTCTCAAGACCCTTCTTATTCTTTGCAAGAAGGATGATGTGGTTGTAAGCCTGAATTGATTTATCTGTTTTAGATGAACGATCAAATCTATCAGTTGGGGATATGTAAGCCTCAACACCTAAAATTGGTTTAATACCTAATTCTTTTGCGGCAATTTGCATTTCACGATGTGAGGACAATGTGCCGTGATCTGTGATTGCAATTGCAGTTTGACCAGCATCTAATGCAGCCTGACATAACTCTTTAGGTGAATTTAATCCATCCATTAATGAATAATAGGAATGAACGTGTAAGTGTGTAAAGCTCATTTATTTCCGCCGTTTCTTTTCATGTACCAAAGGTGGGATTCGAACCCACGCTGTATAGATTTTAAGTCTACCGCCTCTACCGTTGGGCTACTCTGGCGTAAGGGAGCAGATTACTCTGCTCCCCGCCAAAGATTTACCAGTCTAAGCTGCTACTTGTAGCAGTTGATGCCTGATTCTCTCCGCCTGAAGGTTCTCCTGAAAAGAATCCTTCTTGTTCTGTGTAAGGTAGGTCTCTTACAGCAGATGTTTCAAGTGCATACAATTCTAATGATGAATAATCAAATGCTGCTTCATCTTTAGCTAATGGGATAATTGTATAACTTGTATCTGTTTTTGTACCACTTCGCTTAATGCGCCACATTAAATTTGTAATGCTTCCCATTTCGCCAGCATACTCAATTAATGTTGGAGTAACAGTCTTTCCGCTGCTACCCTGTGATAAAATTGCAACATAAGGATCTTCTTTGCCGTCGTCTACTAGAACGTTAATGTAGAGTCGTGAACGACCCTTCCAGCCAGCCTTAAAATCTTTACGATGTTGTTCGCAACCCCAGCACTTGCCCTGATCTTCCATTGTGCAAAGTGCCTTGCGGCGATAATCTTTTGGATTTGTATGTTCAACGGCAATAAAACCTAAGCCGTTTTTTTCATTATAACTTGGCGAATCAGGATCGAGCTCCTGTAAAAATCTAATTTTAACGCTTTCGCCGTCTTCTAACTTTACCCAGCGACCCTTTGTAGAATCTGACTCGCTGTACGAAGGCTTATCTAGTGCCTTATTTAAATCTTTTAGTCCTTTAACGATACCCATTTTATCTCCTTATGTAGTTGATGGTATAAATCCATCTGTATTACTATTATATCATTTATTCCAAGATCTGTATTCTATATCGGATACAGCATTTTTAATACAGGTTTTAATTTCTTCATCAGTCATATCGCCTGCATCTTTTGCTTCATGTGGATATATCTTACCATATCCATAAGAAGCCCACAAGATGTCTTTTGTTCTAAGTTTATTTGCTATGCTTAAACCTAATTCTCTTCCAGCTAAATCTGCATCTGTCATTACAGTTATTCTATTAAAATATTTATTTAATATTTGTTGTTGATCTTTAGATAAGAACCCGCCCAATGTTGCAACAACATTAGGGAAACCTGCCTGGTGAATTCTAATAGCATCAAAACTGGACTCAACAACTATAACATGGTCGCCAATTTTTTTAGCATTATGAACATTGAACATTGTTTTGCTCTTTGGAAGGTTTGTGCTATTCTTAAATGATTTGCCCTTAATTGATCTTCCAACAATTCCTATAGGCATCCCGTCTGGACTATGCACTGGAACAGTGACCATGCCAGTATTTTTAGAATAGCCTAAATTAAAATCAATAATAGATTGATTAAAAATATTCCTAGAAGCAAAATAATCTTTGCCTTCTGGTGTTATAATCAATTCACCATGCAGTCTATCCAATGTCTCCTGTGAGAATTCTTCAAACGTCGGCTTGTCTTCCATTGCATCTGCTAGCAACTCATCAAAATTTTCTAATGATTCCGTTTCTTTTGCAGATATAAATCTCATAGCCTCAAAATCATTCTTATGAGTTACTCTTTTAATTAGTTCTAGTAGGGTGCCCGCCTCACCGCATGAAGGATTAAAACAAATAAATGCGCCCTTCTCACGACTTACGCTAAAGCTTGATGTGTGTCTATTAGAATGGAATGGGCAATAGCATAAGTAATCATTTGAAGTTTCTCCAACTATATTTAAACCAAGCTCCTTTAAGATTGATTTGATATGGGCTGGAGAATATTGCGTGGAATCAACTTCCCTTGTGTTATGCCCTCTGATTGCCATGCCTTCTTCTTTCCTACATAAACGCCATGGAGGGTCATTAAGAACTTCCATGTCTCACCTGTGAATTCTATCGAAAATGCTGGGTCTATGTCAAGTACCTTCACATACCCTTTTGATCTCATGTCATGAGTTAATAGATTTTCGTACTGTGGTCTTAAACTAATTAGCTGTGCATTGTCATAAAAATCAACATTGATTTGAAATCTTTTAATTCTTCTGTGAGTCATTTTGGAATGGATTCTCATAGATCTCTTTGACGATACCTCTATTGATATCCCAATCTAAATACAAACCAAACTCATGGCCGTGTCGATTCTTTCTTGAAACTATCTCAATCATATTTGTTCCTGGATATCTATGTACCGCCATAGCCATATCAGCATCATACTCAATAGCCTTTGACCAAGCAACTTGGCTCATCATTGGAGGATTATCTTGATCAGATATATCGTCTGCAGTAGCTGCGGTAATATCAATAATTGGAATACTATTTGATACTGCAAGCAACTTGAACTCACGAGAAATATTACGGTTACGCTCTACTTCTGAATTACTTCTTTTATTATCATTAAATAGCTGGTGGTAATCAAGGATAACTAGGTCTGGTTTATGCTGATCTATCTTACCCTGAATGGTTGCGGGAGTTACTTCTGTGTTGCCCTCATTCGATACTAAAATAAAACTATTTTTGTTTTGAAACTTCTTTGTACTCCATGAACGAAAATCATCAATGTTAATATCGCCCTTAGAAAAGTCACTAGCCTTAAATAAACCAGAGCCAAGCATTGTGTAAATGCGATCACGCATATTTTCTGGAGACATCTCAAGAGATACAATCATTGGCTTAAAACCTTGCTCCCAAGCCTTGCATGCTAAGTAAGATGTGAACCATGTTTTACCACGGCCTGGCCAACCGATTGCTACAATTAAATGTCCTGGTGCCATTCCTGTTGGATACGCTAAATCAATTGCTTCAAATCCAGTTTTAATTCCTGGAGAGCCACCCATTTCATCAGAACGTGCTTTAAGTGCATCCATATGTCTAATCGCTGACTCTGCATCAGTAATATCTAAGTCACGAACATTGTTTGTAAACCTACTTAAGTTTGCTAGCTGGCTTTGCATTTCTGCAAGCACTCTTGAAGCAGCATCTTCCTTAAGCATTGATCCGCTTTTAATTAAAATATTTTTTAGTCTATTTGATAAAAACTCATTCTTTAGTTTATCAAGGTAGTACCCAGTCTCTGCTTTTACTTCTACTGGCTCAAAGTCTTTGAACTTCTCAATTAGCACTCCAGCTTCTGGGACTGCTTTAAACTTATAGTAGTATGACTTGAGGCCTTCCCAGATATCTCTATGGGAAGTAAATAGTTCGTCTACGTTGTCTGCTAATAATGTGCTTATATCTTTGTTCTTACATACGGCAGAAATTAATATTGCTTCTGTGTTCATTCTATTCCGCCATTCTCAACCATTTTTTTCGTTTCTTCTAGTAACAAACGACGTCTCTCTTTATCCTTTTGGGCTTCAACCTCAACGATATCCATTCTATCAAAGTTATAGAAAAAGAATTGAAGTGGGTGCCCACCCTTTGGCAATAAAAAATAATATACTAAAAGTTCCTTTGCACGATCAAATCCTACACTATCTATTACATCTTGCATAGCCCACTTCTCACGAAATTTATTTATTTGTGGTGTGCGACCATACTTTTCTTTGTATAAAGATTGGTATAGGCTGATCAGTACATAAGGTTCTTTTTTATTTTCCACGCTTTAGTTCTTCCTCCACCTCACGAGTTTTTTCAATAAGTTTATCTTCTACAAACTTATAAACTCTTTCAGTGGCAGACTCAACATTTTCGCCAAGGCGCAAATCATCCTCTACTCCTATGCCTATCTTGATGCTTTCGTAGTTACCAAGATTTCTAGTAAAGGATAGGTCTACTTTTACTTTTGTTGTCATTACTCCGCCTTCCATACAGGTACAAACTTTCCGTCTTCTGTCTTAGTATACAATATAGTATTGTGTTTGAGAATAGCCAGCAATTCAGTTTTTGAAGGCAATTTTGAAGAGTGCCCGTCGTCTAAAATAAATTGATGTAATTCTAATATGTCTTTTTGATTAAACATATATTTAGACCATTTACTATCTGGATTTCCAATTGGATAAACTCTATGAGGTGCCCTAATCTTTCCTTCAAGTATGTAGTCTTCAATAGTTACTTTGTGCTTTCCTAATATTTCCCCGACCTGCGCCGTTGTAAAAGCATTCTCCATGTACTTAACTGCTTGAGAATAAGAATACATCACACGCTTTTTATCTGGATAGCACCAGGCAATAAGCTCGTCCCTAGATCTTGATGACTTTAATACCTTATGTATTTTATCATTTAAGAAGAAATAGAGAAACTTCTTCGGTGTTGGAGTTCTCTGTCGTCTAACCATTTTGCAAGCGCATTCGTTTCCTTATTAATCATCCATCTTTTTCCACACATAACGCAGAATAGCTCCATGTGTAGTTTCTGTGAGAATACCCTATCAATGAATACTCTGCCGTCACACTTCTTACATCTCATTATAGACTAAACAACTTTCCATCAACCAAGCATGTATAATTTGGAGATACATGAATCATTTGAACGTGTGGATATTCTCCATTTTCAATGTGTGCAATAGCAAAACCTTTTTGCCAGTCATGGTGCTGGGTATATTTCATTCCTGGTCCCTTTTCATCACACATGTGACCAATCTCATAGCCACGCAAAGTTTCGCCTTCACCATTATTTCTAAGTTCATATGTTACCATATGCGAAGCAATTCTGTGTGAGTGACCTCTAATTAATGAAACCTGCATATCTTCCATATCTTTTCTTACAGATCCTGTTGCTGAAATTGAAAGTCCGTGGTGAACGTGTATGTCTCCAAATCGTTTCTTTGGCAATTCGTTATAGTAGATATAGTCGTAGCCTAATGAATCTAAAGACCACAATGATTCTGGTGTAACATCATTTAAATAGTCTGGAAGCTTTGCATCAACATAGTTAAAAATTCTAACGTCGTGATTTCCTAAAGCAGAAAACAGTTGTGCGTCTGGCAACATTTCTCTTGTCTTAGCATAAAAATCTCTAGCGCCTTTTGCCTCATGTCTCATCATTGGAACAATTAAGTCACGGCTATCATCTTTATGCAATTGCATAAACTCAGCAGAACGTCCCTCTGTATACTTGCTGTAACAGGCCTGATCGTCTGTATCTCCAAGATAGTCTACTACGTCTGGTTTAAACCACTTCATTACTTTAAACCAAAGAGCAATCATCTTATCATCTTGGTACGGGAATTGCTGATCGGATGATAGCATCCATTTTAAATCGTTTGACATTAAATTACCTTAATAATTAAAAAAGTCACGAATACGTGACTTAGATGTTACAGTAATTGTAACATATGATTACTGATTGTCAATGCTTAAGACTGAACCATTTGTACTGCTATCCATGTCACATTAAATGTGCTTTTAGCTGAATTAACATTTGATACCCAAATCTTTGGTGATGCTGTAGCTGCTCCAGCAACTGAAAGGGTTACTGAATCTCCAGTACCCAGACCGCCAGACAAAGAAACAACAATGCGTGGTGGGTTAGAAGAGACGTTACTAAAACCAGTACCTAGATCTAAATCAAATGACTTAGTTGTACCTTTTGATACGCCTGTACATTCTACAGTCCCAGCATTTGTGATTGCTTTAAATGAAGATGTTTGTCCATCTAATGTTGAGTTAAATAGATTATTAGCAGTTGAATAGGTTGTTACAATGTTTTCCTGCAATTTATTTAATTTATTTGGGTCTAGTGGTTCACCCTCGTTAAATGTAATTGTTTCAAATGTTGCCATTATAGTTCTTCTCCTAATTCATGCATACTTATTTCAAAAGCACTTACTTCTATTACCTGTGCTCTATCCAAACCATACTTATTAAATGTATCTGGGTCAACAATATGTCTCTTTTTATTTTGTGATATTAAATATAGTTTACCATCTGCTATGTTTTTTATCAAGGTGCCGTCTCTAAATCCCAACTTTCCCGCCAGTTTCATTCCAACAATTGCGGACTCCGTGGCATCTACAGTTGTAAACATCCATGACTTTGCAGCCCTATCTGATATAAGCTTAAACCTCTTACCATCTTTAATCCAGTAGACTGCCTTATCTGTCTTTACTGCAATTCCTGATGGGAAAATAGTTGGACTACTTACTATCTTCTGTTGCTTCTTCTTGAACATCTTTTTCCATAAGTTGAGTAAGCTCTGCCCGTAGTATTGCAATCTGAGTCTCATAATTTGCTACAATCTCTCCAATGCGCTGCTGAAGGGCGGTGATAATTAATTCTGCCTTTGTTGACATTATTCTTCCAATCTATTAGTACTAAGGATAACATTATCCTTCTAGGGCGTCAAGTCTTGCTGATAATTCTTGAATTGCTTTCACAATAGGGGATATAAATTCATTATAAATTAGTGCTTGATTTGCATTTTCATCATCTAATCTATCTACTGCCCATAAAGCGGCTGTATCATAAACTCCATGTTGATCTAATACTTGTTTTACTTCTTGAGCAATGAAACCATAGTGATCCCTTATGCCATGCTCACCTTCTTTATTTCTTTCTTTCCATTTAAATTTTACTGGTCGTAAATCATTTATAAAACTTAATCCTAAAGGAGATTCTTGAATATTATCTTTTAGCCTATAATCAGAAGAAACATTTGGATTATTAATTAAATAAGCAGTTGTGTATCTTAAAGTTGACGGAGATATAACTCCAAGTGCTACATCGTTATTATAATATGGGTACCAAGATGAGACTGTTCCTGCTGTACTTTGAGAAATCATATTAATCGCATTAACTGCAAGGGCTGGAACGGTTGTTCCTGTTCTTATAAAATTTGTTTTAAAGTAATAAGAATCAGTAGATGTACCAATTTCAATATTAGATCCAGATAATGTTCCTCCAGCCCCAATATTTGAAGCTGAAGAAAGAGATCCAGAAAATGTTCCAGTTGCTGCAGATAAAGCTCCAGCAAATGTTCCAGTTGCTGCAGATAAAGCTCCAGCAAATGTTCCAGTTGCGGCAGATAAAGAACCCGCAAAAGTTCCTGTTGCTCCAGACAAAGCTCCAGCAAAAGTTCCAGATGTTGCGGTAATTGTTCCAGATATATTTGCACCAGTTGCTATCAATTGACCAGCAGCAGTTACTTCAAATCCTCCTGCATTTACAATTCTTCCCGTATCATAAATTGTAAGATTTGTTGTAGTAATTGTTCCATTACTATTAAGAGTTAAATTACCTGAAGATATTGTTGATGTTCCTATTGTCCAACCAGAAATTGTGCTTGATGATAATCCAAGGGTAAACTTACCTGATGCGCTTGATCCCCCATCTGAACTATGATAAACACCAAGCGTAGGACTTATAATAACTGCATTGCCAGAAGAAGATCCAGCTCTAATTATTCCACTGCTGTCTAATTTAAATGTCCCGCCAGAATTTTGTATGCCATCTGCAGCAATTGTAATACCGCCAATACTTCCACCAGAGGCTGTAATTGTTCCGCTAAATGATCCTGTTGCCGCAGACAAAGTTCCAGCAAATGTTCCAGATGCGGCAGATAAAGCTCCGCTAAATGTACCATCTCCAACAACTGTAAGTTTAGTTCCATTGTAACTAAGAACTGGATTTGAAACTCCACCACTTCCATAAATAATGAATGGATCTCCAGTTCCAGATAACTTAATATGTTTTCCTGAGGTTGATCCAACTGTTATTGTTGAGCCAGATGATAATGTGCCTGTAGCAATCTTATCTGCATTTATTGTAATTATATCTCCAGTAGTAACCTGTCCAACTCTTACTGGATTGCCTGTTGCTGAAACTGCCGTAGAAGTATCTGTTCCATTTGTTGTTGCAATTTTAATATAGTAATCAGTTCCATAAGCCAATGCAACGCCATTTACAATAGTTCCAACGCCAATGTTTAAAGTGTTCTGTCCATTAGCAAAATTAAGCACGTCAACTTGATTTGATGAGGATGGAGTAAACCCAGCAGATGTTCCTACATAAACTTTTGCTGCATTAAATCCATATGGTTGATCTCCGCCAGATGATGTTTTTCCATTCCATGATAATTGAATCGCTCCTAATACGGAAGAAACAGTTGGTGTTGAAGGAGTAACTGAAGATTCTGCTGCTGGTGCTGCAGATGTTACAGTTACGGTTCTTGCTGTGCTGTATAAAGATTCTGATCCATTTACTGTTAATATTTTTAATTGAACAATATATACTCCAGCAACCGCTGCAAATGTTTGTGTGCCCGCCTGCTTAAAAAATCCAGCAGGCTTTGTTCCATCTCCAAATGTGGTACCAGAAATATGTACATTTACTCTATCAAAGTTGGATGCTCCAGTTGATAAAGCATTATTGCCATCCCATGTTACTTTAATAAATCCTGCTCCGCCTACAACATCTCCAGAACCTAAATTAGGCTCTGATGGAATTGTTGCATATTCACTAGTAAATGTTTTTACAGAACTCCATGCACCCAATGTACCATTTTTATTTTTCCATCTAAATTGAAGTGGATATGCAGTGCCTAAATCTAAATCTGTAATAGTAACTAGAAAATAATTACCATCATCTTTAGACTCTGATGTATCTTTTAATAGGTCTTCATATGCCATTCTAAAAACTCAAATCTAAAATGTATTCTACGTCTATTGGTCTTCCCTTTATTTTTTCTAATGGTGTAGCCAATGTTGATCTGCTAATAATGCCAAACGTAGGGTCAAAAGTATCCTCGTCATTTATTCTTAGTCCGTCCGCCCCAATTGAAGTTGAGTTTCCAGATGTTGGAGTAATAACAATACCAATCTTATTAATATTTGTTTTATCTGGTGAGTTAACTGCTCCAGCAAATACTGTGCTCATTAAAATATCTGGAACAATTTTATATCCTAGTCCAGCTTGAGGTGTTATTGTTACTTCATAATATTTAGACGCTTCGCTATAAAATCTAATTTTAATGTTTAATACATCTGCCTCTGTTTTATTATATGCAAAAGTTATTGAATCATTTACGCTGTAACCAGAAAAATCAATTGGATTAATGCTTTGTGTATATTCCATAGCTGAAGTGCCATTAGACTCTAATACAAGTACGTTGTCACCAATTTTTTGTCCCGCCGTTAATACAGTTGGATGATTGCCACTCTGATCAGTCCAGTCAAATGCGTCATTAAAATCTGCAAGATATTTGCTGTCAAAGTTATTTACCGAACTTCTTGCTGAAGGGTATAATCCAATTTCTGAAATAGTAGCCGATACGTCTTGTGGAAGAGTTGTTTTATATACAACTGAATATGTTGTTGTTGCTCCAGATGTCTGTATGTCTGTGCTAGATAATTGAATAGGCAGTCTATAAAATTCAAATCCTAGTCTTGTATCTCCGTTTGTGGCTTTTTTAAATGCCCGCCCAGATGTTGATCCAGTAACAGCAGTTCCTGTTGCAGCATTGGTTACTGTAAATTGTGTTGTGCTGGCAGAGGCAACTGTAACGTTTGTTAGATTAAATGCAGATGTTGAAAGTCCGTAAATGCTTACTGTGTTTCCAGCAGTAAAATAATTATTTGCTGTATATGTAACCGTGCCTGCCGTGGCAGATGCGGCAGTTACAAGAGCTTCCTTGCGGTCTACTCCAAAAGCTAGGTCTTTGTTAGCATTAGCAATATTTCCTGCAATAAAATTAGTTAAAAATCTTTTGCCAAATTTAGTAATAACATTGGATGAACGACATATTTCTTTGCCATCCTGATAGAATACGTAAGTTCCTTTAATCATAGTTTTTCGGAAGGATTATAAACCCTTGCGTCTACCCCCTCAATGTTTGATTTATCTTTACTTGTATTTGTAATTTTAATTACAATTTTTGCCTTTTCTACTTTTGTTACTGGGTCATAATATTTTGTAGAGCTAAACAATTCAATATCTGTTAAATTTGGAACATCTGGAATTTCAATTTGTACAACTCCTGGTTTTGGTGTTGTGGCTCCTGGTGTATCTACATTACCAGATGAACTTGCAAATGGTGAGCCTGGGCTAAATTTAGTATACTGTATCTTTCCGCCGTCTTTAACTAAAAATTGTGATGGGTCATAAAAAGATATAAATTCATCATTTGTAGTTACAACAATAGGTGCTCCACGAACAATGGCCGCCTTGGGAACTCTAGATGAATTATCTTCTTTACTCATTTTTTTATTATACCATTTGGTCGACTATAAAGTTCGGCAAGTGATAGAAGTCTCCAATCCTGCATTATATCTATGCGTAACGCTAGTTACAATTAATTTTTCTGTTCCTGCAAAACCTTGGTATGAATATTTTATAGTAACCAGATCTCCTACTGATATTAAAGGGTTTCCAAATATATCCATAGAAACTACTTTACCTCTATTTACAACAGTGTTTTTAATCCAGTCCGCCAATGACTTAACATCAGTTAAGTTTTGAAGCCATGTTGATTGAAATTGAATTGGTTCTTTAGATGTATAATCAGATGTTTCTTCTGTTGTATATTCTAGATCTCCAGACATTCCCAGTGTATTTCCAAATATATAGAAGTAAGAATTTTCATTATCTGATAAAGGTATAGTTGTTGAAGTGTTATTTAGAACATATGCTTCTGCTGAAAAATTAGATACTTTAGAGGCTAAAATTTTTGCATATGGATTCCCGCCAGTTGTCCACATGACTGGAAATGTTGGTCTACTGTCAAATTTAACTTTAGCAGTTGTAATTTCTCTAACCACTGTTCCAAATTCATCAACCATAGTTTTCTTTTTATCATACTCGTCTCCCTCAAGGGAGGCGTTATAAAGGGTTTCGCCGAATGCTACGTCTATCACATCATTAGAAAATTGGCCTTCATAAAAATTAGTTTTATAAGAAGAGTCATCATATCTTGCTGTGTCTATATCTGTTCCATAAACATAATCAAATGCGGCTGTGCCCTTTGTAGCCATAAGAGCAACACGTTTTGTTGGATGAATAATTTCATCTAGCCCAGAGCCAGTTGTGGTATCTGTTGCTATAATCTTAAAACCATTAACATATACAACTATATCTACGGTTAAATTTTTTACTTTAACCTTTACATCAATTGAATACGACGTAGCCCCATAGACTCCACCAAATGTACTAGTTGTGCTTTTTTGAGAATCTGCTAAGATTTTCATCTTTGTGCCATTAGTTTTAATAATTCTAATTGATTTTCTGTCTTGAGAAGAAGCCAGACTAGTTGACTCAACAACAACAAAATATCCAGAAGTTGCCTCTGTATTTACAAAAAATCCCATGCCTGCTCCTGGTGTTGAATCTTTTACTGACTCCATAAACACAGTAGTTCCAAATGAAAAGTATGATTCAGAATTATTTTTCATGGCTTGATCTACAGAGTAGGTTCCAGTTAATATTGCTGTAGTTTGTGTTGGAATTGTTATTGCTGGAAATTCTCTATTGGCTACAGCAAATTGGTCTTTAGTTTTTGTATTATTTGATATTGTTAGATAAGACTTTCCCTGGCCAACATTTTTAGGATCCAAAACAGAACCTATTACTTTTCCATTAAATGAACTCGACGCTAATTGAATTTGTGTAGACAATAAATTTCCATAAGCTGCACTTCTTTTTGCCTGAACTGTAAACTTATATCTTCTTTCAGAAGTTAATCCACCAACTGTAAATAGCAATTCGCTTGAACTACTTGCAATAGTTTCTGTAGACAATGTTGATGAACCATCATTTGTGCCGTCAGCTAATAATTTTTGTGTAGTTATTTCAACTGTTGTTGGCTCTACGCTTGCCTGAAGTTTTGAAAAAGATATTTGTACTTCTGTTGTACTAGTTTGATTTACAACTAAGTCTGTTATTGTTAATGTTGTTGTAGCTCCAATAGGCAGGACTGAGGTATCTTTATACTGATATTCTGAATCTAATGACATTATTTAGATCCCCCCGTCGTCCATGTTATTGTTCTTCCAGTCCATTCACTTAAAGAATCTGAAGCCGTAGCGCTATGAAATGCTGCAGTCGTTCCAAGTGCCGCTCTTGATTTTACCCTAACTCTATTTGTTGGCTTAAAATATGCAGTCTCAGGTCTTGTTGGATCTTGATATCCTGGTTTTGATAAATATCTGTACTTACTTACATCTGATTGCGACTCTACCCAAACAGGTATCCATGTAGGGGTTGCACTTGAATCATCTTTATCAACATACTGATATTGCAATGCATCAAATTCAAATATCTCTGAATCAATTAATAGGTGTCCGCTAAAATTAAATATTGATTGATACTGACTATAATTATCAACGGTTTTTGTTTCAATTTGCAATCCTGGATATGTAGTAGCATTTGTTAAATTGTTTAAATCTGCAACTGTAGTAGCCTGTGCAATTGGATATTTTAATCCTCCTGCAGACAAGAATGTTGTTGGTGATTCCCAAAGTGGTCCTGAGCTTTGAACATAGTTAGACTTTAATGGTGTTTTCCAAATTATCTTAACCTGATTACCTGAAGCTGTTTCATCTTGACTAAAAGAAATTATATTTGGAAGAGCTGATCCTTCTACTTCGCTATAAAATGACCATGTACTGGATCTTGTTGAATCATATATATAGTCTCTACTATAAAATTGTAATATACCCTCATCATCAAAAAATGCGTTCATTTGAATGTCTCTACACAATACTTGTATTGCTTCCCATACTGTTTGACTGTCTTCCGTCCACCAATAATTAATAAGCGGAATTGATGTATCTGGTGATTTTAAATTAAAATTGTAATCAGTAAACCCAATTGAGTCCAGCAGTCTTCTTAAAATTGCAGTAACTGGGTAATCTTCGCATAGAATATCTGGGCAAAATGTTTCCATAAGATACTTTGCCCCATCTAATGCAACAACTCTGACATCGCCATATTCTGAAATAGACCAGTTGTCAACATAATAAATACCTTGCTCAACTTTATCATATTTATCTGATCCTGAAGTTATTGCTCCATTTGAATGAAACACTTTAATGTATGGCTTTAATTCTGCATACTTAAACATATAAGTTTTATCTGTATCAAATGAGGCAGAAAGTCTATTGTATGGCAAAGCTTGTAAAGCAGTTTGATTATACTTAGATAGATTTAAATCAATGCTGTTTGCTGTAACTATTCCAACTGGCAATATGTCTGAAGGGCTAGATGAAGACTCTTTAGTAATATCTAATGAAACTATATCTGAAGATATATCTTTTATCCATCTAGCTGATACTTCAATGATTGCTATTACTTTTCCGCTTCCTGGATTTGTTGCTTGAACCCGAATTGATTTAATAGCCTGTGGTGTTGCATATGTAATTGGCTCTGTTGGTGCCGTCGCTGACCAAGATGAGCCACCATAATAAAGAGTTACTAAACCGCTTGCTGGTGTGCTTGTAGGGCCAACTACCTGTGTTGAGTTGTCAGACTTTGTAATAGTAATTGTATATGTTGTTGGAAGCTGATTATATTTATCAAATTTAACTATAATTTTATTTGCTACGGCATTTTTATTTCCAGTTACTGGATTTGATGCTTGCTTATATGTTACTGTTAAATCTGCGGCGGCATCTTTAGGAGCTACCCAATATTTATATACTGTAGTAATTCCAGGATAATAAACTCTAGGCTGAGTATTTGGATATTGCAATGTTCTAAATGCAGAAAATGTTGTTGTGTCGTTTGGAAGAGCAATAAAATATTTAATACCAGGACCAGAAGGTCTAAATGGTTTAATTACAGAATCAATTGGAAAAAGTTTTTTAAATGGATTTAATCTAATAGTTGTTCCAGCGGCAGAAGTAATTCCAGATATATAGTTTGCATCAGTTGCACTTGTAGTTGCAGCAATTCCATCAATCATAGAATTCATATTATATTCAATAGTACACCCTACATCAGTTCTTACTGTTGTATTATTGTAAAATACATTTTCAAGATTTGTAGGCAAGATTAAACCTCTTCCATAGAAAGAGATATATTCCAGTGTGCTTGAATGCCACGCTTGACTAGATCAAATGAGCAATCTGTAAATGAAACTGTAAAAGATTCATATCCAGAAGATACTTGGCTTGATCCATTCTTTGCATAATTAATGCGTATGTCAAACGTACCTTGTCCAAGCGTACTGTTATAAAATGTTCTTAAGTCCTCAGCTCCCCAATACCCGTCAACTGTTGCTGTTCTATATGATGGTACTAGATCCCATGAAATACTAAATGCTTTTTTATCTGCAACAAAAAATTTGCGTAAATTTCCATTTGCCATTCTTTTTGATTGTTCAATTCTATTGTGGTTTAATGTAAATTGACCTCTATTATGATCGGTTACTGTGTTCCACTTTGTTGTTCCATCCCCGCCATTTGCGGATGCATCTACTCCGTATATTTGAAGGAGGGCACCTTTAGGTAATGTAATTGCTGCCATTAGTTACTTCTCCCTCTTCCAATTGTTGCTTCACGTAATTTCATCTTTCTTTCAATAGCATTCGCTACATCATCTGGAGATAAATCTGTTCCATTTAATGTAACGTTAATATTATACAATGAATTTGAAGAAGTTGCCATGCCTCCACTATTATATTTTACTTTTCCGCCAATTGAATATGCTGGAACATTATAAACTGGTCCACCCATAGCCATTTTATTAATTCTATCTAACATAGGCATTCCTACAGCTTGCACAGATTTAGCTCTAACAACATATTCTCCATTTGAGAGCATTGCTGGAATTGAATCAGATGTACCATTTCCTGCTCCACTTATATATCCGCCAGAAGCTTTTCCAAAATTTGGAAGTGTGATTCCTCCAACAGTTGTAGATCCTCTAGATGGTTTTACTGGAGGAGGTAAAGTAATTCCTCCAACAGATGTTGATCCTACTTTACCTGTATTTATTTGAGATGTTTTTTCAACAGGAACTTTTTTACCAGTAAATGTTTCAACTGCTAATATAAAGCTTTTAACTGCATCCGCAAATTCTTTATTTGATTCTGCTTTAGCAATTGTATCTTGGCTAAGTGCCTCAAACATTACATCGTATGTAGATTTTCTATTTGCAAGGTCCGATGGTCCAGGCGCTGAATTAAATGAAGGCCCAGTTGCTTTGTATTGGCCTTCCATTTCTTTTGCCGTTTTAACAAGCGATGGGTCTTTACTGGATTTAGCAGTATTAAATGCAACAGCTAATGCTTTTTGTGCATCTGGTGTATTTTTGCCGCCATACTTAGCAATAATTCTAACAATTTCTCCTTCAAAATCTTTTGCTGCCTGTGTATCTTCAGCGGCTTTTGCGGCGCCTGCCACTGATCCAGCTGCTGCTTTAGATTTAGCATCTTTTTGATTTTGAAGTTTTTCAATTTGTGTTTCAAGTGTTTTTCTTTCAGCATCAAACTTATCATTAATTGCTTTTCTTGCTAACTCTCTTTCTCTATCTCCTCTTAACTTTTGAATGTTAAGTTGTTCTTGAGCAGCTTGCGCCATATTCCCAGAAGCAAGTGCCTCTTGATATTTAATTTGAGCTTGTTTAATAGAAGTTTCAAAATTTTGTGATTGTTCTTGAATATCAAGAATTGCTAATCTCTTTTTTCTTTCTTCTTCTAGGGCATCAATTAATTTTTGATTTTTCTTTATAGCATTATCATAATAAGAACTATCTTGCTTAGATGCTGCTTTTGCAATATTTTGTAATTTTGTTTGATTTGCAACTCTTGTAGCAACCAATTTTCCAATAGCGGTTTCAGAAACAATTGTGGTTGCTGCATCTTTTACCTTTTGATATCCAGCAGCAACAGATATAGCTTGATCTCCAGTCATTGCTCCAATATTCATAACATCGCTTAGACCAGCAGCAACTAATTGATATTTAGAAAATATACTTAATATAGATTCTGATTTTCCTAAAATAGAAGCCATTTCAAGATTTTGCATTTTATATGCTTCAAGGTTCTGGCTATTGATTGTTGATGTTGCACCAGTTGTTCCTTTAATTTTTGCAATTGTCTCGGCTAATGCTTCTGACTCTGTTTTAATTTTTCCACTACTATCTTTAATTCCAACAAGTGAGTCCTTGTATGAGTTAAGACTATTGAGTGCAGCATCCATTCCAACATTAAATTCTTGTGCATTAAATGCCCTTGATCCTTGAATAACCTTGCCGAGCTTTTCTACCTGGCTTGTAGCAGCAGATGCCTTATCAATAATATCTTTAAATCCAGATGATGTAATTGCTCCCAATGCTTGTTTAGATTTATTTGAAGCGGCTACTAAAGTGTATATTGTATTTGTAGCTTCTTCTACACTCATACCCATAGCTACATATTGTGCCTTCATTGATGTTGCTAACTCATTAACTCTTGATTTATCTACATTATTAAATAAAGCAACTGTCTCTTTTGCACTAGTTTTAGCTTTATCAATTCCATCTTTTAATTGTTGAATTGTAAGTGTTAGTCCAGGAATTCCACTCTTTGTAAATGAGTTATATGAAGATTCAATCTTAGCTTTATTTAACTCAAGCTGGGTGTTCATATCTTTAATTCTGTCAGATATAGATGTGTATTGTATTCCTACTTCTGCAAGTTGTTCTTTTGTCCCGCCAAACATTGCACGATTAACTTTACCAGCATTCTCTGCATCTTTTCTAAATTTATTAATAAGCATTACTGCTACTGTAAGGCCACCAATTACTGCACCAGGAATAGTTAATTTACCAAGAACTGAAGCTACTTTAGTTATAGAAGGAAGGGCTCCGCCAAATCCTTTAAGTGCTGTCATCATTGGAAGAATGTTTGATGCCATCATAATTGCAGTTCCAGCGTTTCCACCAACCATAGATCCTGCAATTCCACCTGCCATTCCAATGCCTAGTTGTGCGCCAAGCCCCATTGGTTTGCCTGACATTCCAGATACTAGTCCCTTGCCATAAGGATTTTTTAATCCTTCTTTATATGCTGCAACTCCGCCTGGAGTTCCATTTTCATAATATCTTGGCCCAGCTCCGCCAACCATCCCTCCAGTTGCAAAACCTCTACGAATTTTTGTATTCATTAAAACTTCTGCTAGAGTTCTGCCTATTCTTTTTGTATTCAAGCCTTTTCTCATCATTGGGTCTTGCATAATACCCTTTTTAAATAATTTGCTTCCAGAAGTTGTTATTGAGTGTTTATTGCCAGAAGCATCTGTAACTATAACAGTTGTTTTTCCACTTTTGCCAGATGCTGATGTTGGGCTTGTATAAAAAAAGTTTTCTTTTCCTGATGCTGCCTTAGCTTCTGCAGCTGTCATTACTGGAAGATTGGATGTTCCAGCATAATCTTTAAAACTTTCTGGTCTGTATCCCTTTGGTACATTTGCCGCACTCATTACATCAACAAAATTAGCACGTAGTTCTGGAGATAATGTTCTAGCGGTATCTTGTTTTGCAAACTGATAAATTTTTGCTAATGCGTCATCATGATAAAGTCTTCCTTCTGGAAGCATTGTTGCAGCTTTTAAAAGATTTCTTTTAAATACTCTTTGTGAATCTTTATCTAAGCCAGGCAAATATTTAAATAATCTTTCGTTTCTAGCACTTAGGGCTCTTATTAATTCTGATCTTGTTAAACCCCTCATACCCTGTCTAAGCGCTTGATTTTCTTTATCGTATAGACCTAAAATATTTCTGTCAAAAACTTGAACAGGATGGTCTGGCATTGCTGATGCAAATGCTGTTGCGCCTTTAGGTAAATTTTCTCCATACATACCTGGTAGTTCATGAGCATAGGCTTTCATTGGAAGACTTGCATGTGCACCAACTGGTTTAGAACGTGAATCAATATTTAAATCTGGAAGAGCAGATTTGCCAGATTGATTTAATGTGTCTAATAAATCTGTTCCAAGTGCCTGTACTGCTTCTTTTCTTAAAACATATTCTCCTTGTGTTAACCATGCTGGAACTGTATCTGTTCCATTTGGTCCGCCGTCCTGCATATATACTGGTCCACCAAAAGCAAATCTTTTTGGTCTTGTAGTTTCCATTGAGTATGGTGCACCAAATGTTTTGACTCCAAGCACTCCAGCAATTTTATTAATAAGACCTCTGTTTCTTGGTCTTGTAAGCTCTTTCATATTTGCCTTACCTGATACTGGATCAAAAGCTGGTTGATTTACCAATGGCAACTGTGTTAAATTAATTGTTCTTCCTTGTGCAGTTGCAATTCCCGTTGCTGCCTCGCCCATCATTGCCTCAATATTAGCATTAAGAGAAATAATTTTTGCTCTTGCTTGATCAACTGTTATCTTGCTTGCCTCTAACTCTGAAACAATTGCTGCCGCATCTGCTGCTGCAAGTTGTGTTAAAGAATTCATTTCTGGAAGTAATGCTTGATATGAATCAGAAAGTGACTGCGTAATTAATCCAGTAGCTGCAACTTCACGTTTTAGCAAAGCTATTTCTTGTTCTGATTGCATTGCTAATGCACCAGTCATTGCATGCCATTTAGCAGCTTCTTCTGCAACAATTCCAGTGGATACTCCACGAACAGCGCTTCCTCCTGCAACCTTTGGCAAATCTTTAGACATATACATTTGTGGATTATTGCTAATTTTTTGATTAACTAATGGTGCTCCAGGAACAACTCCAAATATTGTTTGTGCAGATTTTTGTTGTGCTGTCATTCCACTAACTGGATTTAAATGAGAGAATGATCTAGTATCTCTTTCGCTTATAAGAGGGTGATTTGGAACAACCTCTCTTCCACCGCCCATTAAAGTTGTTCCAGCAATTGTTGAAATTTGTGGCTGAACTGATATTGTTCCGTTTGTTGCTTTTGCTGATAATACAGAAAGTTCTGCATTTAAATTTGCTAATGCTTGTTCTAAAATATTTGCTGCTTTAGCATCACTATAGAATGTTGTCTCCATAAGATTTCCAGCTTTTTGAGCTGCTAAAATTTCAGGGGTTAATAACTTCCATCCTTCTCCACCTTTAAATAATGCTTTGAAATGTGCTACACCTTTAACAATATATCCAAAAAAGTTGGCAAGCACACCAGTTAACATAATTGCAGGTCCAGCTAATGCTGTTAATCCGCCAATTAAAGTTAAAATCTTTTTAATTGGATCTGGTAGCTTATTATTGAATTGAATTACTTTATCAATTAAATTAACAAAAAATGTTTGAATGTTAAGGAATGACTCTCCAACACCAGCTAGATCTGCCTTTAATCCTTCTAAAGCTCTGCGATATTTACCAGATGCAGACTCTGTTACCTGTGACAATTCTCGACCTGCAATATTTGCTAAATCTGTTGTACTTGCCTTCATTAAATCTAATACTTGTAAGGTTTGGCTTCCTTGTTTTCCTAAATTCTCAAATAACGCTGACATTCTAGCAAATTGGAATTTACCAAATAACTGTTCAATTGCTTTTGATTTACTTAATGGGTCTAGTGTATCTAAAGCTTTTTGTAAACCTAATATTGTTGCTGTTAAATTTCCAGCATTGTTTGCAACAATTCCGCCTAAATCTATTCCCATTCCCGCGAACATTTCTCTAGCAACTTTTGTTGGATTAATAAGTGAAGCTAATGAAGATTTAATTGCATTTGCACCTTCTGATGCATTAATTCCGCCTTCTTTCATTGCTGTTAAATAGAGTGCTAAATCTTGTATGCTTCCGCCAAGAGCTTTTACAACTGGTCCCGCTTTTGGAATTGCTTCAATTAAATCATTTAGACTTGTTGAGGTTTGGTTTTCAACTGCGTTAAGGAAGTTAATTGATTCTGCTAATTGCTGAGTATTTTGTTTAAATCCACTCTGAATTGCAAGAGTCGCTTTCATTGCATCTTGTCTGCTAACTTCACCCAATATAGAAAGTCTTGTTGTTTCTCTTGTTGACTGAAGCAATTCATTACCTTGTTTACCAGTTGCTGCAATATCTGCTGCTAATGCAATTGTTTCATTATAAGATGCTCCATATGATTTTGATAATTCATTTGCTGTAGCTGAAACTTCTCTTCTAATCTTGCCTAACTCAACTGCAGAAGTTTGTGCAACTCCACCATAAACTTTTGTAAGTCTAACTAATTGTTCATCTGCAACTTTAAATGCATCTGCTGCTGCTTTTCCAAATGCGGCAATTGGTACGGTAAGTCCAACAGTTAACTGACGTCCAGCCCACTGAGTATTTTTACCCCAATTAATTAACTGCACTCCGCCGTCTTGAATTACCTTATTCATGATTTGCATTTCTTGCTTAAGCAGTGCAGCTTTATTCTTAGTTGCGTCCAGTCCTCTTGGAACCTGTACGTTAAATTGCATTAACCCTTCAGCATTTCTGCCTAATGGTTGTAGTATTGCATTTTGTAATTGAACTTGTTGTTTTGCTAAATCTCTAATTAAACCGCCTGCGGTTTTTGAATGATTTTGCCATGTGCCATAATAATCTTTTAATTTAAGTTTTCCAGTATCTAAATTTTTACCAAATTTTTCTACATCTGAGGAAAGGCTTACAAAGTGTGTTGAGAATTGTCCAGTACTTCTTAATGTTGATGCAAAGTTTTGCTGGATTTTTGCTGCCTGCAAAGCAAGGGCTTTATCTGTAGTTGTAAGAGTTTGTTTTAATTGGGCAAGATTAGTAGTAACCTTATTGACATTTGCAATAAGATCTGAAAAGTCAGCATTAGCGACTATATTCGTGACTATGTTTTCATCAGCCATTTATATATGCTACCCCTTTTCGTATCCTAATCCCGCTCCAATTCCAAAGCCCGCACTTGATGCTAATTGCCCTTGTAGTGAAACTATATCGTCACCACTAGCATTTATACCAAGTGCACGTCTTTGTACATCTTCGAAGGAAGGACCCTCTTGTTCTTCACCATCTTTTCCTAAGTCTACACCTTGGATAGATGCTAAAAATCTTCTTTTTTCTGATTCAACTTTTTGTATTGATTTTAAAGTTTGAATCAGTTCTGGCATTGAAAGATTATCTTCTAGTTCTTCGTAATTCTTCCAGTGTCCTAAAAGAAAAACTTCACCCTCTAAAGCGGCTAAATTTAGTTCTGACCAGCCAGAACCGCTGCCGCTAGAAGGTTTGGGTCGTCCATCTTAATCCCACCGCATACTTCAAGGATACGATTGATTGTGGGTACGTCTAATGCATCTTCTAATGCATCTCTATCTGCTACCAATTCTGGTAACTGCTTTTCTAGTGCAACTGCACATGCATCAATAAGGATATCTAATGTCTCATCTTCTGATTTTGTTTCTGCGGTTTTGCCAATTGCCGCCATAAACTTTCTTAGCTCTTTAATTGTAAGGGGCTTTAATTTTACCTTAGCCCCGTTTTGTAATTCAATTTCTTCTACGTCGTAGATTGTAGTAGCCAATTTATCCTCCTAGGATTGTCTTAATTATTATAACAAAACACGCTTATTAATACAAGCAGAAAACCCCCAAATTAATGGGGGTTTCCGACAATCTAAATAAATTTAGATATTATGAGTAAACTCGGTCAATAATCTTACCGTACTCTGAACCAGCGTATGCTGATTCTGGGAGTAGACGGAATGTTACTGGGAATGTTGTTGGAGTATTACGTGCCAACGAGAATTGTGACTGTTGTACAGAAAGAACACGACGTGCATAATATACACGCTCATTCTTTAAATAAGATGTCACTGCATAATCTGGAGCTGGACCAACAGCTACGAGCTGACGCTCTACTGGTGCTGATAAAAGTGCTCCTGCTGCAAGACCTAATTGCTTAGGTGTTGTAGATGTTGGATCTGCAGACGTTAGTGTCTCATCTGCTGTTACTGTTGTTACTGATCCACCTGAAATTGTTCCTGGCTGTCCAAAAACTGCAAGTACGTTCTCAAGAACGCCTTCTGCCATTTCTGTTGCAATCATAACTTCCATTGACTCCTTGAATAGCTTTGCGCTATCTAGAAGTTGATCTACTGTTACATTTCCATAAGTTGGGTTGTATGTAATCTGAAGACCGTTGTTTGTGTACCCGACATTCTTCCACTTAGTTGTTGCTGCATCTAAAGTTGTAGTATAAGATGCTGATGAAGAAAATGCTGCTTTATTTGAACCCACTGTTGGGTCTAAAGAAGAATCTCCTGTTGTAGCAACGCTAAGGAACAATGGTGATGCACCAACGATAATATTCTTTGCGTTATTTGGCGCTGAAATTGCCATATGTTTTACCTCCTGTTATTTCAAAATCATAAATAAATCTATCAAAAGCTGGCTAGGCTGTCTTTCCTCTTAGTACAATAATAGGCCTTTTTGGGTAAAAAGGCAAACTAAATAAACCTGCCGTTTGCCCCTGCTGCTCTTGAGTATTTAATTTCTAAAACAATATCTGCTGAAAGGAATCCTTCCATTTCTTCAGATGGCTCTGTTGGGGAAATGTCTGCTATAAAGATACTATAGAATTGAAATTTATCTGATAGGTCTACCCAGTTATTTACATCTCTAGCTGATTCATCTACTCTTCTAAATTCATCTGTCATAAAGTTTCTAATCTCATTTATCTCAGCAACGTCTGTTGAATATATAGTAAATAGGATTTGTTCACAGCATATGGCCCACAAATCCTCATATGACATACCTATCTTGTCATAAACAATATGTTTCTTCCCGCTCAAGAATTGATTGAGTTCCGCCACCTGTTGGACGGGAATAATAGGAACTGTAATATCTCCTATATTTTCACTATAGTAATCATCCTCATTAAATATCTCTGTATCCTTTAATCGCTTCCAAATATACTTGCGTAATTCTAGCATTGCGTCTAATTTATAATTAACCATTATGCACCTCCAAATGCTGAAGTTAGAGCAAAGTTTGCTTGGGCTCTAACTGTATTTGCAGAAAATGAATATTTAACTCTTTTAATATCAATTGGAACTTTTAATGCTTTACTAATTGAACTATTAAACATTTTTTGAAATCCTGATTTTTTAATTGATAGGTTAACTAAATTGCCTGTAAAGAATTGTTTGTATGCCATCTTGAAGGAGTCTTTTACTCTAGTCCCTCCAGGCTTTGTAACGGTCACTACAGCCCCTTTGGGCATAAATACGGTATAACCATTAACCTCAAAAACAAGTCGCTCTGCGGACCTTGGGCGGATTACTATGGGTATACCAGATTCCATTACTGCAGCTTTATTTGCAAACACATGTCTATGCTTGCCTTTGCCTGTTGGAACTAATGATTTAGATAATTTAAAATCATATCCTATTTTAAATGATAGTCCATCCTGTGATAACTTTTTTATTTGAAATAATCTTGATTCTGGATTTCCAGTCTTCTTCCATTCATAAACATGGTGAAATGCAACTGGAGCTGTTCTTGCCTTAGCATCTATATATGCGCCAAAGTCTTCATTAATTTGATTATATATCATTGTATTAAATTTAGTTTGAAAGTTTTTATTAGAAGTTAGTTTTGCCATAACTTGGGCTTGATAATATACAGTAGCAGAAATTTGAGCAACAGTTGAGTCTTTTAGTATAGAGGTGTTTAATCCAGTCATTAGTGATTCTAATCCGCTGGCTACAGATACTAATGCTGCACTAGATTCCAATTACTTGGTTCTCCGATCTTTTAGCTGTTGTGCTATGTCCAATAACTGTTCCAAATGGATCAAGTATCGGCGTGACACCAATAACCTCAAATACGGTTGGGGACTCGGAAGGATAGTTTAATTCTTTCCAGATATAGTTATTGTTCTTGTCTCTAATTGCTGTAATCTTATGTCTGATATTTAACTTTTCTACAGTTCTAATTTGTATCATTTGTTCATTAGTATACTTATTAGTCATAACCTGTCTATCCCCGCCTCTTGATGTTGCAGAGTTGCTGATTATTCCCTTAGCACTACAATTTAATGTAGTTCTATATTGAAATTCTTTTATCATAGCGCCAGTATCTGGATCTTGTGTGTCTGCTTGGACGTAAACATCCAGCAGCATTGGCAATACTGATGTTGCAATATCCATTTTAGAATGCTACCATTCCATTAATTACATACGGTGTTAATAGCTGATCTGCGTAAAGATTTCCAGTTCCTCTGTGTGCATCTTCCATGTAGTCAAATTTCCAGTCAAATGTACTGATACTCTTTACATACTTGTTTCTCCAAGCAGTATCTTTTTCAAAAAACTGCTGAATTAAAATAATGCATGCTTCTTCTACGTTGTCTGGTACCGATGACCATCCAAATCGTCCAGCAACAGAATATCTAAAATCTTTTTTAAATGCTCCTGCAAATCCTCTATCATTAATTGACGGTGGGATTAAACCATTAGCTGTGTAAGTTACATTGTCCATCAGGTCTTGTCTATTTACTCTAATGCCAAAATTAGATTCAGATATGACTGGATCATATACCCAGTTGCTAACATTATTAATATTATCTACTAAAAGAACATCATTCTCATACACTTCATGTATTTCATATATTCTAAATGGAAGAGGAAGAATATCGGATCCATGTCCATAAATAATTTGAGTATCATCGTATAGATAGAAGAATTGTGCAGTAAATGATTCAATCAATTTACGGGCATATTTTTCTGCCATCTGTAATTCATGATATGTTTTATAGTTTGGATCACTAACATCTGTACCTATATTTAAATCTTCAATTACTTCAGCTAGGTTTGCATATGGAGTTACAACATCTGTATATGTGGTATGTGAACCAGCAGAACCAGAAACAGTATACGTCCAAACAATTTTAAACTTTCTATTTCTGCGGCAAAATGATATTGGCAGAATAATTTGATACGTTCCAGCATCTGACTCTAGTTTTGTGGCAGTTATTGTTGTTTGCACTGTTCCTGGTGAAACAGTTGGATTGATTGTTGCATCTTCTGTAATATCATATAAAGTTGCAACTACGCTTCCATCGGCATCAACAATTTCACCTGCCCAAAAAATTTTAGTCTTAATTGGTGATGTTTGATCTTTGTATATCTCTGCCATTATTTACGTTCTAGATTAGCTATAGAAGTCTTGTGCTTCCTTTGGTGTAGCTGGTCTAAAACCCTCCTCTTTATCAAAGATCGCTTGTGCTTTGTCTGAAGACATTGCTACAAATGGGTGCTCTTTGGTGAATGTTTGTCCCATAATATCATAACGGAAGTTTGCTCTAGTCATTCTAACAAGAACCATATCTTCTGTAAGTTTTTGATTCTTATCAAATCTAGGAAGAATTTCTATTTCTTCCGCCTCTTCTTCAATCTTCTTAATTGTTTGTTCGTATACTGCCCAAGTTACGCCTTCTTCTGATAGGGCTGCAATAATATCGTTTTTGTTTTTTAGGCTAGTTGTTTCAACTGCAAAGTCCTCTGCAATTTTCTTTAGTTCTGCTACCTTTAGGGTGTCAAATGACATCTTATATTCTCCTTTTTCTAGGTCAATTAATTATAGCATTAGTAAATTAAAATGAAAAGCCCCCAAAATTAATTGGGGGCCTCTCTTGCGGATTTAATCCTAAATTATGAAGCGACCTTTACGTTCTTCACAACAACCCAAGCATCTGCTTGTTCGATCTGGACGCCAACACGAGTATACATTGTGTACTCAATTGAGTCCTTACGTGGCCAGAAGAAACGGTAAACAGTTACATCACGCTTGATTCCAACAACAATGTTGTTAGGGAATGTCAAGTGAATATCTCCGTGGTTACCTGTTTCTAGTGTGTAGTCTCCGTCTTGTGCTTCGTTAAGAAGTGGAACTTCAACAATTGGAATACCAAATGCATAAGGTGCTACGTAACCTGCTGGTCCTGAGACTGGCTGTACATCTCCACGAATGATGCTTGAAGCAATATCCTGTGGAATTGTCTGGTTAGTACCAATGCTGTTTGCATATAGGAAATCTTGGATCAAGTTTGATCCAACTAAGAAGCGAAGATCAGCACGGCGCTGCTTGTACTTACGTGGGAGATTCTTTAGTGCATTGTTAAATGATGCACGAGTAATTGCTGCTCCACCGTTGTCAACAACGTGACCGTATGCCTTAGCCTTCTTTACAACACCATCAAATGCCTTGTATAGGTTATCACCTGATAGAGATGTGTTACCGTTTAGTAGAACATCTTCAATGTCGTTTCCTGCTTGTGTTGCCATCATTCTGGCAATATGATCTTCTAGATCTGGACCTTCAATGTTGTCTTCTAGAGACTCTGTTGAAAGTTCCCAATCCAAACGAAGCTTCTTTGTTGTCAAAGAAATCTTTGAGAAAGAGACTGCTGAGTTGCCACCAGTTGTATCAGCTTCGGTTGCTAGAACCATAAGCTTTTCTCCTACTGACATGCGATCAATTTCTGTTGTATCTGCTTTCATTCTTACTGTACGGGCGACTTTACCAATTACGGTTGCGTCGAACATATAGTCAAGGAAGCGAGCCGACTGCTCTGGGTTAAGGAGTCCACCTTCACCCTCAGAGCCGATGTGTACTCCGCTAGTAGCTACTGCGGAACCTGTCATGTTAGCTGTAACGTGTGTGTTAGATGCTACTGACTTTTCTAATAATTCATTGCTCATATATTTTCACCTACCTTTGTTTATCTAATTAATTCGTTTACGGAACCGAGGAAAGAACCGTTCCATTTTGATTTCTTTATTGTACTTACTTCCTGAGACCCGCCAAGGTCTGAGGACTTCTTAATTGCAGTCTCACCTTCTACTGCATCGACACGCTTTTGTACGCCATCAATCGTGTTTCTGATATCTTCAACAGCCTTTGAAAGGACTGCGTGTTGTTCTGCTAACTCTGTGATTCGGCCATCAATGCTCTTGCTGAAAGTTTCAACTGTTTCTGTAACAGTCTTAACCTGCGCTGCATTTGCATCTGTAGCCTTGCTTAGAGTTTCTGAGAAAAAGCCTTTAAGATCGCCCAACATCTTTGCAAAATCAGGTTCATCAACCTCAACTTCTGATACGTCGGCTGCTTTTTCCAGAGTTTCAGCAGAAGCGTCTGCTACTGCATCTTCTGCAGGAGCTTCTTCAGCAGCTGGTGTTTCTTCAACAACAGGTGCTTCTTCAATAACAGTCTCTTCGACTGTAGTGTTTTCTGTATTTTCGGACACTTCATTACCTCCTTCTGCGTTTGCCTGTTTTGCAATTGTTTGTGTTTCAGGCAACGTGGATCTTGACTTATATAAATCAAGAATTCTATCTATTTCTTTTGACTTGTTTACATCTGATGATTCTACCCAACCTATTAAAGTTGCTGGCTTACCAGAAATTGGTGAATCTAGTGTCTTGTCTGTTGATACAAAAACAGAATTGCTATCTTCACAATAGAAAATATTTTCTGTAACTATATCTGCCGCCATACCTTTAAATACCATTTGTCCATTCATCTTCTCAACTGATAAGATGTTGCATAATTCATTTGCTGGTGAATCTACAATTGAAAGTTCAACTAATTCATAATCCTTAATGAAACGAACTGTCTCGCCATTTGATTTATTAACTTCATTGTCTGACTCTAAAATTTTTCCGCCGATTGAAAATCCTGTTAGGGTGCCATCTAAAACTTTTTCCCATGTATCTTGTGCGCCTTTTGAAATATATGATGTAACATATACACCGTTATAAAAAGACTTTGACATTGGGTCATAGAAAGTTTCTGGTTTAAAAGAAACAACTTTACCTACTGCGACTGGCTGATGCATCTCACGGAGATTACCACGGAATCTTTCAAATGCCTTCAGGCTAGCTTCTGATGTAACAACATCTCCAGTTTGATCAATGTTATCTAATGTTGCAAATCCTGAAACAGTTCTCTTCTCACGATTTACTTTTGTGAACGGAACTGCAAGATGGAGGTTATTTCCATTTGAAGACCAGTTAGATTTTTCAATGTTCATATGCTTAATTTTATCTATTTGTAGATAAAAAGGCAAATAGTGGTTGAGTAAACTTATTCAACCTGTCTGCCGTCTCCCTGAGCATTTCTTCCTTCACCTGAAATGTCTGGTGAATTAGCCTGTCTTTGTTGATCTCTGAGACGAGTATTATTTGTTTGAGTTCTAATTTCAGCCTGTTGCTGTGGCTTTAATTGAACCATATCGTCTCCGCCGTCCAAAGGAATCATGCCCTTTCTAATGCGAACTTCATTGGGAGTAATTACTTGCATTCTTAAATATCTTTCATCAATCTTAGATTGAGTATCCTCATCAGTAAGAGTTAATTCATTGAATTTAAGGAAAAGAGCATCTGTTTTTTCTTCAATAATTTTATTTATTTTCTTTTCTAATGTCATCTGTGCTGGACGACAAACTTGCTCTTTAAATGTCTTATCGGCATCTCTTGCCACCGCTAAATTTACACCTTCTGGAGTTCCAATTTTATTAATTGGCACACGGTGAGCTAAAAGAATTTCATCTCTATTTGCCTTGCGATAAAGATTAAATGAAGATTCTTGTGTGCCAGCCTCAATTGGCTCCATCTTAAATTCAACCTTTTGATCTGGGCTATCTGCTGGAAGCGGTATATAAAGAGATCTATGATTCTTTCCTCTTAAGCCTACCTGGAAGAATTCAAGCAATTTTCTTTCTGATTCTGGTGAAAGCTTTGCTCCCTTTACAGTAATAATATATCTTGGGACCGCTTTATTTTCAAAGTAGTCTAGGTTATATTTACCTGCAAATTCATTTCCAGCCAATGCATTTTGTGCTGCAATAATGTCTGGGATTCCATAATAGTTATTTGTAGGGGTATATTTCTTTAAATGAATAACTTCGTTTGGTCTATCTTCTCCGCCTGCAATTGGGCTCTCAGTATCTACATCTCCAAAGTTTCTAAAAAATACAGCCTTGCCATAAAGCAATTGAATAAACCCGTCACGTAAACGGCGAACACGCATTGTCTTTGAGGGAATATGTCCAATGTATCCAATATTGCCTGCAGTTGTTCGGCTAATTTCAAGGTAGCCATTACCTGTTGCTTCTAAATCGGTATAAACTTTAATAAGGGTTTGGCTAAAAGTATCTTCATCATTTGTAGAGTCAAGCCAAATTTGTAGATCTTGCTTTAACTTATTAAGCTTTCTACGTGCTCTTTCTAATTGCTTATCATCTGTAATAGAATCAAATGCATCATTAGTTTTTCTTGTCTCTGTAAAATCATAACCTAAGCCAACAATGTTTGCTACCTTAGCATTAATTGCTGCATAGTTATAAGTTGAAATTTCATAAATTCTTGAAAGGTATTCTTGGTTATATGGTGGCTCAACAAGGTCAAACATTGCATATCCAGTTACCGCCTGCTGCAATAAGTTCTGTTGTGTTCCTGTACCTTCTCTACCTGCAAATGCTTTGGAGAATTCTCTTCCCATTTTGCGGCGGAAAGTAGAACTCAATCCAGAGATCTTTCTTAAATCATCTTCTTCAATCATGAACGGATCTGAGTGATCTTTTTCTTTCTTTAATTGAAATAAATCTGAGGCAGAAGAAATTTGAATTCTATCTGTTGACTCCGAATCGTTATCTTGAATAAACTCCATAATTATCTCCCTGGTCCACCTATTACTGCATTCTTTTTATTATAAGCCGCTAGCTCATCTTTATAATTTCCAATATCAAACGGGTCTGGAATTAAACCCTGATCAAGTCTTGCCTTCTGGTATTCAAACTGTTCATCATCAATCTTACGTCTATTGGATAAAAATTTAGGCTGCCCAACATCAATTCCAAAAGAAGAAACCTCTGCTGCTAAAGCCGCAATGTTTGCCTTATTGCCTTTATGTGATGCTATTGATAAGTAATTACCCTCATCATCGCCAATCCATCTTCCGTCTGGCATTTCCCACACATAGATTCCAAGGGTGGTTTCCTCAATTACTGTCTGACTGACCTTTTTAATCTCCATAGTATTTTATTTTACCATTCTTTGGTATCAAAGTCCAGCTTTTTGTCATGCTATGTGACAAAATTATGAGTTTTGTATTACCAGCCAGTCATTATCATAGTAGTCTACAGAGTTTTCTGTCAGGGTGATGGACGGAGAATTGTCATCTACCACTGTAGAAGTTGATCCATATATGTATAGATGGTAATGCTCAGATGCTTTTGATGCTGTAAATTGGTCTGGGTATATAGCCAGGTTCTGGAATAAGCCTGGAACTGAACCAGAGGAAGAATGTGCAAATTTTATTTTTACGCTTACTGCGGCAGTAAAAACAATTACGACATGGTGCATTTGTCCTAATTTAAATATATTTGAGACATTTGTTTCTGCTGTCTTGTTTACATCATTTACATATATTGCAGATATATTAGTTTTGCTTATTGTTCCACTACCGTTCCATGAATAATTTGAGGCAGCATATGATCCACTAGATGTTGTTGATATCAATCCACTAACTGTCAATGCATACGGGGTATAGAAAAATTCTAATGTCTTAATTGAAGATGTTGTGTTAATGTAAAAGCCAGAACCCTGAATAGTTCTTATTCCATTTCTGGCATTTCTTGAAAGAATTGGATGCTTGTTATTTCCAATTGTTATATCATATACTGAGACTCCAGCAAGTCCCTCTAATGTAGAAATATAGCTAGAGCTATTTGAAGCATATGCAATTTGATTATTATAAAATTTAATTTGAAGGGTAGATATCTTAGGCAAATACTTATTACTATCTGGTGTTGCTAAAGTTATCTTTAAATAAATTTGCTTATTGCCATTAAAACTTGCAATTGTAAATTGTGGAATTTTCTGTCCGTTTTGGCATGTTTGATATGTTGTACCATCTACTGAAACTTCTACTGTTATTCCACTTGTTCCGTCCCACTCAATTTTTGAAGAATCTAAAACTGCGGCATAAGGCAAAGAAATATAATCTGTCAATACAACTGTTTTAGAACCAGTTGATTTTTTAATAGACAGGGATTGTTCTGCATCACTATAATATAAATCATCAGTAATAAAGTAATCCCATGATTTGTTTCCAGGGTATGAATAAATAAATTGTGTTGAAATATTTTCGTCATATAACTCAAATAGCTCACCGTTGTCTGGATCTACAATTTGAATTGGGGCAGGGCCTACATTTTGATTATAATGATTTTGAATCTGAGATTGAGATAGACTATATCTGTATACAGCAACGCTGTTTATAAGGAAGGAGTCTGCTGCATCTGTTGTTGGTCCACTTGATAATTCAAGGGCGGTGTTGCTAAACTGAAAATTAGAAATTGTAGATGTATTTACTAAAACCCCATCTATGTAAAGAGATAGTAGTGTGGGGCTATATATGCCTACAATATGAATAACCTTATCTGCATAGGGCAAGGTATGTTCTACATATTCGGCCTGTACTTTAAAAACAATGTTTTCATTATCATAAAATATGCCAATAGCTTCATCTGCATCTGCCAAAATGCTTGTTAATCCATTTGTAGTAAAGACTGGATGTATCCAGACTTCAAGTGTAAAGTCATTATCTGAAGAATATATTGTTGCAAACTGGCTGGAAGTTGCAGAAGCTGTATAATCATTTAAAAATGAATATTGAATAGAGTTTTCACTACCTATTTTTGTTGCTCTTGAATTACCAATTGTTATTGGAGTAATTTCTGTTACTGGGTCCCCCGCATATAATGCATCATTTTCACATCCAGAATGATCATATGCGGTATCTCCATAAATACTTGCGTAAGAAGTTATAAGAGTGTCATCTAAAATTGCTTGATATGTTGCATATGAGTTTTCAAGAGCTGTATAGTTTGCAACATCAACTGTTGTTAAATCATCTAATGGATAATATCCAATAGGGTAATCTGAAAGAATAATTGATTTATATGACATTATCCACCTACCGCAGATTTAAGATATCTAACAATTACTATACCGTTACCGCCTGCACCAGAAGGGTTTCCATAAAATGCTACACCTGCTCCTCCAGAACCAGTGCCATTTGCTCCACCATTAGAAAGTCCAGCGTTGTAGGTAGTATTTCCTCCGCCCCCATAACCTCCTGAGGCATTATATGCAATCCCTGACATATATCCTCCAGAACCTGATCCTCCGCCAGCATACCATCCGTCTACGCCAGTAGATGTTGCTGTTGCCCAAGCAGAGTATGAAGATATTCCATTTCCTCCCCAACCAAGGAATCCTCCAGCTGGTCCGTCCTGGCCTACGTTAGAGTATCCGCCTCCGCCTCCAGATCCAATACCCCCATTAACTGGAGCGGATGAGTCTCTATATCCTCTTCCTCCACCTTTACCTTGAGGTGAAGTACCAGAACCACCACTACTGTAACCAGAATTGCTACTAGCTCCTCCACCACCGCCTGATCCACCTGCTTTTCCTCTTTCGGATGGTGTTGTTGTTGGACTTCCTCCTCCACCTCCACCAGTTGTATTAACATTATTACCTAGAGAAGATGATCCGCCATTTTGCCCTTGATCATTAGAAGAAAGCGCTCCAGTTCCAACAGTAACTACTAATGTTCCAAGAACTGAAGACTGTGATCCTGTTGCTACACCTCCAGCGCCACCTCCTCCACCAAATCCTGAACCACCACTACCTCCAGCTGCTATAACTAAATATTCAATATCTACAGCAACAGATGAGACAACAAAGTTGCTACTGCTTGTAAATGTTCTATAGTAATATGTTGCATCTGAAGATAATGTTCCACCAGTTACTGTAGCTGCAAGAAGCGGAGTTAATGAGCTTGATGAAGAGCTTGAATCACTTGTGCCAAATGCATTTGTTGAAGTCATTGTAAATGTATATGCCTGATTTGCTACAAAAGTACCAGTAACTGTTAGAGATCCATCTAAATCTGTATTTGTATAAGTAAGATCTATTGAAGGTGATGAAGTAATTGCAATTGTTGTTATTGGTGATCCATTAGCATTACCTAATGTGTAATTTAAAGTTATTGAAGTAGAATTTATTGTTGATACAGAAGTAATTGATGGAGCTAATGGTTTACTTGCTCCCACCTTTACTAAACCTCTTGCGGATAAATTAGCTAGCGATTGGAATAATGGCATTTATTTTCCGCCCCCTATGCGTATTTAGTTTGTGATCCGAATACAGTATATGTTGCAGATGCTGTTTTAAGTATTGTGTAAATATAAGAATCTATTGATGAGGCATTGCCAACTGTTGGTGCCGTTCCATTTAACCACTTTATGCTACCTTGAGTAGATCCATCAATTTGAAATGTTGATGGATAGGATGCTGTTGATGCTCCAGTTGTATTTAAAAATGCAACGGTAATTGATTGTCCAGTAGATAATAAAGAATTAAGAGTTGTTCCTGAGTTTCCTCTAACATTTAAAGTAAATGCACTTGTTGAGCCTGTTGTATAATACCAAACGCTTGAGGTAGTAACATCCATATTTATTGTAGATGATGTTGCTGCTGCAACTACATTTGCTGTTTCAATTAATCCAATTACTGCTGAGTTTGTTTGTATTGTACCTTGGGTTCCCGTTGTGCCTTGGGTTCCAGTAGTACCCTGTGTTCCAGTTGAGCCTTGTGAACCAGTTGTACCTTGAGCACCTGTTGTACCTTGTGTTCCAGTTGTGCCAGTTGTACCCTGTGTTCCAGTTGCACCTTGTGTACCAGTTGTACCAGTAGTTCCTTGTGCACCAGTAGTTCCTTGTGCTCCAGTTGTTCCGTTTGTACCCTGTGTGCCTGTTGCACCCTGTGTTCCAGTTGCACCTTGTGTACCAGTTGTACCAGTAGTTCCTTGTGCACCAGTAGTTCCTTGTGAACCAGTTGTACCTTGTGAACCTTGAATTGGACCAACATTTGTCCATTCTGCTCCAGTCCAAACATATAAGTTACCAGAAATTGTATAAGCATCTCCAAGTGTTCCTGTTGGATGCGCTGTTTGTAATGCACCTAAATTTGCATACGTTCCAAGGATACTTACTCCAGTTCCAGCAATTCCTTGTACGCCCGTTGTACCTTGTGTACCTGTTGTACCTTGTGTACCAGTTGTGCCTTGTGTACCTGTTGTACCTTGTGAACCAGTTGTACCCTGAAGGCCCTGTGTACCTTGTGTTCCAGTCGTACCTTGTGTACCTTGTGCTCCAGTTGTTCCTTGAGAACCAGTAGTTCCCTGAGAACCTACTGCACCTTGTGTTCCAGTTGTACCTTGTAAACCCCGTGTTCCCTGAACGCCTTGTACACCTTGTGTTCCAGTAGTTCCTTGAGGTCCAGGGTTTGCTGTTAAATATGTGTCTACATTTTGTGCAAGTAGTTGAATGTCCGCAGGAATATCTGGCGGATCTGAATAAGCGGGAAAACTAAAACCCTTTGATGTTGAGCCCATTTTAAAATTATACCACCTTAAATGTTATGACAATCACCTATAAAACTTACTGAATATAGACCTTTTCTGAGACCCATAGACGATGCCCCATAAAAGTAATAAGTTCAATTCCAAATTCACTATCTTCTACAACCTTTAAGTACTTCTCATGATAAGGGTATTTACAAAGGAACAGCTTATTATGACCTATAGCAAATGGCACCAAAGTAGGAAATGTTCGTAGATATTCTACAAGACCGTCCATTACCCCAAGCCAGTGGGGGTGGGTAATATCATCTAAAATTACTATGCCTGTATCGCTAACATATTTTTCTGCCAACTTTAGGTCATTAAGAGTATGTGTCTTTGTGTGTCCGCCATCTATAGAAAAATATCTAATAGATCCTGGCTTTATTAAAGAAGAAATTTCTGACTGTGTTTTGCCTGAAGTTGAATCTCCTTTAATTATATTAACTTTCTTTCCTTTAAAATTATCGTAGTTCTTTAAATTTTCTTTAAATATATCAGTAGAACCTTGCCCACCATTACTATCACTATTGAGATGTTGATCTTCAAAGATATCTATAGCATATGAATTTTCTTCGGTATCAATCATATTTCTAAGAAGAAGGAAGAAGCGACCCATATAAACTCCAATTTCTGCTACCCCTCCTTCTTTATTCCAATCAACATTAAGTATTTTCATAAATTCTGGAAGTGTTCTTACAACCCATCCAGGAACTTTAGTAAAACCATCATTGAGATATTTATCGTAATCTGACTCAATGATATCTTTACCAATCCCCATAAAATCTAAGTTTGTTTTAACTGATGAAGAATACATTTTAGGCATTGCTATCTTAGAAAGTTTAGTAAACAATTCTTGGCTTTCATCTTGTCTTCCTACCCACCAAGCACATACAGCTTTTTGAAATGTTAAACAAAAATCTCCTGGGTAATCAACACCTACTGGAAGTGGTGCATGGTTTCCTGATAATTTATAAAGACCAACTTCTGCATAGGTATATGCTTGTTGCCAATTCTTATTTCGTTCACTATAACGAGAAAGTAAAAACCATGCTTCTGGTCTTCCTGGTTGATATGCAACGGCTTTTAAGAAAAGATTTTCTACTGTAGCCTGTCTATTTTTTTGATTTTCAAAACAATTTGCTGACTTTAATAATGATGCATATACATACTCTGGATGTGAATAGTAACCATATTCTGCCGCCCTTAAATAAAATGAAATAGCAGCAGCTGTTTGTCCTACAAGTTCATACTCTGTAGCAATGCTAAAACAAAGCTTTGGGTCAAAAGGGTCTTTGCTTAGTTTTTCAACTAATTCATTTATAACCTCAAACATTTATAGCCTCTGCAATCATACTATCTATTACATCTCCTGGAACCCTTAGAACAAAAGCTGCATTATCTACATACCCAAATGTGATGAGGAGGTCTTCTTGTAATTGTGCTGCCCCAGCACAGAATTCTATTTGTCCATCTAAAAATGACCAACATTCTGGAGAAATTCCTTTAAGCACAAATTTGTCATCCCATACACATAATCTATGTCTGTATGTAGCATTTTTCTGCTTCATATAATTTTTATATAAAACAACTTCATGTGTAATAGCGATGTATTTATCTTTCCATTTAATAACTTGGGATCCACCACGCTGATCAAAATTAATAGCATTTACTTCTTCGTGAGACACTTGCTCACATTTGGCTTCTTTGGGATCAGCTTTAACTACCTCTGTAGGTGATGTCCATTTAATATATTGAAATTCTCTATCTAAAATTGGCATCCAGTTTTTTTCACAATAGGATGTTTCATCTATTGGTGCTGGAATTCTAATACGAGATATTTCTTTTGCCGTCCAATTGTCTTTATCAATTTTTAATTCTGATAATTCCATACGACCAACTCCGTTAGTTGTTGTATCTCTGCGAACTCCTGTTGCATAATATTTGCCATCCCATTTAACAAGTCTGGCATCTTCTAATCCAACAAATGTCCATATTGGGGCAACATCTAATTTAGTAGTGTCAATTAATGTCCAGTTAATTATATTTAAATCTTTATCAAGTCGGCAAAGGTAGTTTGCAGTTATTAGTCTTTGATCTTCTTCTGGATGTAAATATGCTAATGGTCCCCATACGCTAGGAAATCTTTGATCATTTTCAGAGTGATATAAAGTATAGTTTATGTGTCTTAATATACATAGAATATCTCCATCATCATCTATAAAGATAGAGGGATTCATTAATCCTGTCCCGCCCGTTTCTTCGGCGGGAATAATAAGAGGAACTAATTTTCCCCCATTAGATATTGATTTTTGTACTAGATTCATAGTACCTATTCTACTATTTTAAACAATTATTGTAAATGCTTATTTAACATAAACTAGAATCTGAGCACCACTGCCTGCACCACCATTAGTTCTAGTGGAATTACCAAATGAGACGTTATTATTGTAGGTTACACCACCGCCACCACCACCGCCGCCGCCATATACATTTGCAGAAGAACCATTGCCTGCAGGACCCATAGTATTTTGAGAGTTCATACTGCCACCGACTCCTCCTGCTCCACCATCAGGGGTTCCTCCAATTCCGCCGCTTTTTTGAAAGGGACTACCAGCAGGTCCTGGAGCAACAGTATTAAAAGAACCACCAAAACCGCCACCACCGCCGCCACCAGAACCTCCCTGTAAATAAGAAGATATGTTTGCATCGTTTGAATTTATAGTTAATTGTGCAGTTCCACTACCACCATCGCTATATCCATAACTGCCAGTACCACCAGACTTACCAGAAGAAGACACATCTGCGGTTCCAGTGTTAAAACTTACATTTCCTCCAGAACCACCAAGTCGACCGCCGCTAGAAGCCGCACCACCACTTGCCCCATTCAAAGTAAGGATATTTCCAAAAGTAGTATTTCCACCAGTGTTACCGCCAGTGTTACCTGAACCACCGTTTCCTTGGCTACCAATAGTTATAGAATAGATATTTCCAGGAGTTACGGTAATTTCTCGTAAAATAACTACTCCACCACTACCGCCACCTCCGCCAGCGGAAATATCGGTTTCTTCTGCACCGCCAGTGCCACCTCCGCCTCCTGCACCAATGCCTACAATTGCCATTGATGTTTTACCAGCAGGTACGGTGTAGTTACCAGAAGCATTGAATGTCTGTGATAGCGCATAAGCAAGAATTGGGGTAATTGAGTTAGAGGCTACCGAAGCTGTTGATGCGCCATAAGCATTATTTGCAACTATTGTAAAGCTATAAGATGTATTTGCTGCAAAAGCACCAGTTACTGATAATGGAGAAGAAGTACTAGAAGTAGACAAAGAAATAGAAGGGCTACTTGTTACAGTATAACTTGTAATAGAAGATCCACCGTTATTTCCTGCAGTAAATGGTATAGAAATAGTTGTTGCGTTTGTCACTGTAGCAGTTCCAATTGTAGGTGCTTGAGGAACAGTTGCTGCTGTAACTGAATTTGATACAGATGTTGCTAATGAATCACCATTAGCATTTACAGATTTTAATCTAAAGTTATACAAAGTACCAGAAGCTAGTCCTGATACTGTTAAAGGGCTTGTAGTCTGTGATGGAGAAAAAGCTGTGTAGGTTGTACCATCTGTTGAATACTTATAATTGGAAATCGTCTTGCCACCAGTTGCTCCTGCTGTAAATGTTAAAGAAGCTGTTGGCGTTGAACCATAAGCAATACCTGTTGTTGCTGTAGCTGTTCCAATTGTTGGTGCTTGAGGCAAGGTTGTTGTTGTTGCTGAGTTTGATGCAGAAGATGCCAATGCGTTACCATAACCATTTGTTGCTGTAACTGTAAATGTAGTTGATGTACCAACTGGAATATCTGTAACAACAATTGGTGAAGATGACCCTGATGCAGAATATCCTCCAGATGTTGATGTTGCTGTATAACTTGATGCAAGGCCTCCACCAGCATTTGGTGTAAATGTAACACTTACTGCGCCATTATTGTATGCACGATTTGTTCCAACATCTGTAGATGTTCCAATTGTTGCAGATAAAGGAATAACTCCAAGTTGTGACCAACCTGCTGATGTGTAAACTTCAATATATCCAGTTTCAGTATTTGAATAAATGTCACCCAAAGACGGTGATCCTGGTCTACTTGCAGTATTACCTTTTGAATATCCATTTGGTAATGTAACCCAAGATGTTGTTGTTCCGTTAGTTTGTAAAACTTTATTAGCAGAAGATGTTTGTAATGGTAGTAAAGCATTTAAAGCATTATCGGCAGATGTTTGTCCTGTTCCGCCCTCTGTTAAAGGAAGGGGGGTACCAAGATCAAGACCTGACTTTACTTTAAAATCTTTATCTGCCATTTTTTTCTCCTTTAGAATGTATAAATAATTACTCTACCAGCGCCACCAGCGCCACCATTACCAGTTGCTCCACCAGAACCTGGAACTTTATTTCCTCCGCCGCCTCCGCCGCCTCCAGGTGCCTCTCCAGCTCCACCACTTTGACCAGCTGCTCCAACGAATGCATATCCTCCGCCACGTCCACCAGCGCCACCTCTTGGTGTTCCAGCGTCTCCGCCGTTGCCTCCGTTATTATAACCAGTTTGTCCTGTACCTCCGCCGCCTCCACCGCCAGATGCACTCCAATCTGTTATTTGTGCATTTGATAATGTTAAACTATTAGCAATAATTCCTCCAGGTCCACCTGCATAACCACTAGTTCCTCCGCCTCCTGCTCCAGTTTGCGTAACTGCACCAGCAATATTTGAATTAGCGGCTCCAGCTGCGCCTCCTGCGGAAACTAAAAGCACTGAGTTTGGAGAAGTAAGTGTAGTTGTTCCACCAGAAGCAGCACCAACTGCTATATTATAAACCTGCCCACCTGTAACTGAATAATCTTTAAATCCAACCAAAGAACCTCCAGAGCCTCCACCTCCACCTGCACTACCATCTCCGCCAGCTCCAAATAACCAAGCAGCTATTTTGGTTGTTCCTGATGGAATCGTGTAAGACCCACTTGTATTTATTGTAGACGCTAAAGTATAAACACTTGTTGTTGTAATAGAGTTAGATGCGCTAGTTGCAGCAGAGACTCCATTAGCATTTGTTGCGGTTACTGTAAACGTATAGGCTGTTCCAGGAGATAATGTAGTAAATGTTATTGTTCCGCTACCTGCTTGACTTACTGTAGCAGTAATATTTCCTGGAGAAGATGTTGCTGTATAAGTTGTAATTGTTGAACCACCATTATTTACAGGTGCAGTAAATGTAACAGTGGCAGAAGAGTTTCCTGTTGCTGTTGCTGTACCAATAGTTGGAACAGACGGCTTTGTAGTAATATAACTAGTTAATTTATGAACATTTGTAGTGGTTGGAGATGAAACGCCAGGATTTGATACCATAAAAGTATAAGGTGCATATAACTCTGGTAGGGTTGCTGGTCTTGTAACTGTTATTGATGTTGAAGAAGACCTTGAAACGCTTCCAGTACGATCTACGCTATCTGTTCCAGTAAATGTTGCAACAACATCTGTTGCAAAATTTGTTCCAGTAACTGTTGTTGTATTTCCTGCAGTAGGCATTGCTGATGCAGATAAAGATGTTATTGTTGGTGCAGCCCCAAAATCTGTTGTGCTTGCTGCGGATAATGCAGAAATATAGCTAAGAGTAAACGTTAATGTATCGTTATTTGTAGCTCCATATATAACAACTGTATTAAATGCCTTAGTTGCAGTGATACTTGCTGGAGAAGATACTGTATTAACTGAGCCAGCATTTGTGCCATCTGCTGCAATTAAATAAATATCCATTGTAGTATCAGATGTTGAAGATGCTATATTATAAGATCCTGCTGGAAATGTTGTTGCAATGGTTGCTTTTTTATATCCAGATGAACCAGTGGTAATTTGAAAAGATGTTGCGCTTGTCGTACTTGATCCGCCTCCAGATATGCTTGTATAACTTAATGCCATTATGATACTCTCCATCCATAAGTTGATCCAGTATAAATTAATACAACTGCTGCATTATTTGCATCTATGTCTAAATCTTGAACTGATCCATTTATTTTATTTGAATTTGAACTTACTGTAATTTTATTTGTTGCTGCTGTTCCAGTTACATCAAAAATATGAATTTCATCTCCAGATGATGGTGATGCTGGAAGAGTCAATGTTCTTACAGCAGATGTGTCAACCATATAATTATTCCATTTAGAAAGTGTTATATTTGAGCTTACTGATACTGCCGACCAAAGAGGGACGGTGGTTGATAATGAAGTTGCAGCATATGTAGTTCCAGCAGATGAATATAAAAATTCTCCAGAGTTGGGAGATGTTGTTGTTCCTGTCCCGCCAAATTGTGTTGCAATTGAAGAAGTTGAGTCTACATTTCCAGAAGCGTCGGAAACAAGGGGGCCAGCAGAAGTAATACCTGCTACCTGCAGCTTATTTTTAACCTTAAAATCTTTGTTTGCCAATTTGGTTCACTATCCCCTTATTGATATAGGATAATTATACCAGAATTGTTTTAACGGTATTCTTTTGTCTGTCTATATTGGGTTTTATATGAGTCAAAGAAGCGTGTTCTAAGCTTTGTTGTAACTTTATTTGACTCTATCACGTTTTCATTCTTGCCAATAGCCATTTGCCAGTCTTCTCTTTGGAAAGGAATAACTTGAGCTACTGCTGTTCCAGCTGGAATAATTCCTTCGAAATTAATATCGTTAAGAACGAACGGGAAATTTACGGGGGCAGAATATGTATCTGTATCTACAATCCCTGGCAAAATATTAAAATCTGATGGTCTATGAAATGGTTGTACAAATAAAACTGAATATCCTGGTGGAGTCTTAATTGCCCATGGATTAATCCATTTAGGATATGACTCTTGGTGACCATTTCTATTTGGATGATTTGGTGCTTGCTCTACTGGGTGAAATTGAATCAGCCCAAAATTTGCCCACTCATACCATGGTCTCTTACCCATCGAATCACCGTTTTCATCAAATGTTTCTTTTTGTGACACATATACATCTGCTGGAGTTTTAATGATATATCCTGCATTCATTACATCAAATACTGGCATACAACGCTTAATTGTTCCTGTTGTATTTCCATCCCCAGTTGGTTTTTTTTCTCCGCCAATATAAGATTCTATATCTTTATACCAATCTGGTATATTTTTAAAAGCGGGTTCTGGAGGAAATATTTCTTCAATCCCCATCATATTTGTAAAAATTATATCTGCCATTTTATATCCTTAAAGTAGAGTTATTCAATACTACTATAATAGCATTTTATATACTAGAATGTCTAGCATATATGAGAGACAGCATTTAATTTATTTTATTCTATTGGCTCTGGAAAATCAAATTCATCCCATGAAACTGTTTCTTCATTCCATGTATAGAATTTACCTTCTGTGACTGGCATAGCAATAGGTGCTTCCCAATCTCCTGCTTCATTTAAAATCCAAGAAGGGAACGGCTTAGGAAGAATAAATCTTGTTCCGTCCCAAGTTCCACCAATTGCTGTTTTTTCTGTTGCAAGTATAATGTGATCTAAACCAAATTCTGTTTTGAATTGATTTAATAGCTCTTCTGTTGGTTCATCAAATACTGCAACATTTGTTACATTGCCGTCTTTAATAAACGCATAATTTGTTTCAGCCATTTTAATACCTCCTAAAGTATCATTGTATCATTTATTTTATTTTTAAACACTACTTATTATGTAAATAGTAATATGTAAGCTATTCCGCCTGAGCCGCTTCCTGGTCCACCAGGAGAGTTTCCTCCTCCACCACCGCCACCTGCGCCGTAACCAGAACCGCTATTTGCGTTAGTTCCACCATTGCCACCATTAGCGCCACTACCGCCAGAGCCTAAGTTTCCTCCACCGCCGCCTCCAGCTGATGTGCCTCCTGAACCTAAAGAGCCTCCACCGCCACCTGCACCAGTAGATATATTATTTGAAATAGCACTATTTGTTCCAACTGTTCCTACACCGCCAGCACCTGCACCATTTGCTCCTGATCCTACACCACCTGTAGCGCTACCTGTACCACCTGCACCACCGCTACTATAATCGCCACCAGAATTAGAACCTTTATTTCCACCTGCAGCACTTAATACATTTCCAACAGATGTTGTTCCTCCACCATTATTACCTGCAATTCCTCCTGTACCAATAGCAATAGAAACGCTACCATTAAATGCAGTAAGAGAGTTTAATTTTCCAAAAACGCCAGCGCCTCCACCGCCACCGCCAGAGTTGCTTCCATTACCTCCGCCTCCTCCTCCGCCAAGAGCTACCGCATAGCCAGATCCAACAGTATTGAATGTTTGACTATTTGTAAATGTGTATAATGTTGCACCTGTTGTTGATACAACTTCACTAGTGACATCTAAGTAAGACAATACTGTAGGAGTTGTTCCTGCTGATGCGCTTACCATAAAAAATGATGGCACTCCAGTTAAAGAAATAATTACTCTTCCTAAAGATGTTGTCCCACTTCCAATAGAAGTATTGCTTGAACTAAATACAGTAATAGTAAATGTGTTTGATTCTGGACCAACAAAAAGAAGTTTAGTTACACCAGAAGAAGCAATTGTGGTCCCAAAGCTAACCTTATATGTATTAGCGTCTGGAAGACTAACCCAGCTTGCTATATCTGTTGTAGTTGCTGAAAGTGTTGAATATTTTATTGGCATTATCCTGGAACCCTAAGTATATAAACTACTCCTTGAGAACCGTTTCCACCAGTTTGATTATTTCCAGTTCCACCAGCACCACCGCCACCATAACCAGATGCAGATCCTCCATTTCCAGATCCACCAGAACCAATTCCTGATCCAGCGCCAGCTGCTTGCATTGTACCTCCACCTCCGCCACCAGTAGTTCCTGATTTTACAAATGCGTAGGGTGAAGCTGTAGATGCACTTGGCCCTCCCGAATATCCTCCTGATCCACCATTACCTCCACCTGGTGATCCTCCACCGCCGCCTCCACCTCCATTGTTATTTGAAAGGTTTCCTCCGCTTCCGCCATTTGATGTTGCTATTGTACCAAAAATTGTTGCGTTACCAGAATTGCCTCCAGTATTTGTTCCAGCATTTCCAGCTGATCCAATAGTAATAGTTTGTGCTGAATTTAATATTGTAAATCCAGTAGAAACTCCTCCTGAACCTCCACCAGAACCATAATTTCCTCCACCGCCTCCTCCGCCGCCTCCAACAACTACATAAAAAGCTGGCCCTGTATAGTTATATGTTTGTGAAGCTGTTATTGTATCTAACGTTCCGCTGAATCCAGAAGCAGATGCTGCAACAGCAGTTAGGGTTAATGTAATTACTACGTTAGAACCAGTATCTGTCCAAAATCTAATACTTGTTGCCGCTGTTCCTAAAGTATAGCTAATTGTTCCACTAGATGTAGTTGTAGCACCAATATATGTTGTTCCTGTCCAAAATTGTACATTAGTTACAGTTGAAGATGTACAAGTTATAGTATATGTTCCAACTGCAAAAGCACTTGTTGCAGTATAGTATGTACCTGCAGTTGCGGCTGTAACAGACGTGGCATTTACGCCAGAACTTGAAGCAGTAACTGTAGAGTATTTAATTGGCATTAACCCATTCTCCATCCATACGTAGCTCCAGTATACACAAATATTGCTGCCACTCCATTTACATCTAGTGTTGCATCTTGTGTAACACCGTTTATTTTCCCGCCACTTATTACTGTTATATTGTATGTTGCTGCTGTTCCTGTTGCATCAAGAATTTCAATTGCATCTCCAACTGCAGGGGATGCGGGTAATGTTAAAGATCTTGCAGATGTTGTAGTAACTAAATATCTATATCCTGATACAAGAGTTTGATCTGTTGAAATAGCGCTAGATGTTATAGATGCTGGGCCTGTAGCTCCAGTTGTACCTTGTGTTCCCGCCGTTCCTTGTGTGCCCTGAGAGCCAACAGTTCCCTGTGTGCCTTGAGAACCAACAGATCCTTGAACTCCCTGTGTACCATTTGTACCCTGAGTTCCTTGAGAACCTACTGTACCTTGAGAACCAACTGCTCCCTGTGAGCCTGTCGAACCCTGTGTGCCAAGCGTTCCTTGTGTGCCAGTTGCACCCTGTGCGCCAGTTGTACCTTGTGCTCCAGTTGTGCCCTGTGCGCCTGTCGAACCCTGTGTGCCAAGCGTTCCCTGGGTTCCAGTAGTTCCTTGTGCGCCAACAGTTGAGGCGGTGCCAACAGTCTGCCAAGCACTTCCATCCCATACTTTAATTAATTTAGCCATTAGTTACCTCCTAGAAGTAGTTGGGCTTCTTCTGCTGTAATGCCTAGACGGGCAAGGAGTGCTGCTTTATCGGTGGCTGCTTTTGCTTCGGCAGCCTCAATCGCTTCTCGTTCTGCTACTTCTTTAGCAAGTTGTGTTAGCTCTGCCTCGTTCATATTGCGCATAGTTTCTTCGCCTGTTTCGGCATTGACTATTTTAACTTGTGGTGTTGTCATTAGTTCACTCCATAAATCTTGACTGTTCCACCAGTAAAGTTACCGCCAGAGTCATTGTTTAACTCAAAACTTGAAATTGCGGCAGTTAGATTTGTTGCACCAAAATTTGATACTCCTAAAGGCTCTATTTGTGAAGCCATTTTGGCAATACCTACAAGATGAAATGGCTTGCGGGCTGCTGCATCGGTGTAATTATAAATTGTTAATGCATAATCATTAACTGCGCTACTTGCTGAGTGTCCTGCATAACCTGGACTAATATAATCAGGATTAGCACTTTCCGCTACTGCTCCTCTGAGACTTGTATAATTGTTAGCAGTAGAAGCATTAGGTTTTAATTTCAATGTGTATGTTCCCGTTGTAACTGTTAAACCAGTAATCAAAATATAGAGATTAGTATAACTTTGGGAAATGCTGGATATTGTAATAGTAGCAGCACCAGTTAAAGTTGTAGTGCTAAGTAAAGTCATACTGCCACTAGTAGGTGTTGTCCAAGCAGGCACACCACCAGCAACATTTAATACCTGACCAGTGCTTCCAATACCTAAACGAGCAGGTGTATTCGCACCTGATGCATAAATAATATCGCCAGTTGTAGTAGTAAGTGTTTTTTGAACATATTCAGTATGTGGATTAGATGCGGCGGAATGATTAGAAATAGCAGTAGCTACTTCAACATCTGTCCCCAAAACTGAAGATGCTGTTAATATACTTGCTAGATCTCTAACTCTAGACATTTATTCTCCTTTTTATTCCCGCATTTTTTTATTTAAATTGTTTTATAAGTCTTTTAGTCAAATGTTGAATTTTATAAACCTAGTGCTGTTTTTAATTCATCAAGAGTTAAACCAGCAGCAGCCAATTTATCTGCCACGGTTGGCTCAACAAAAGGTGCAGGGATGTGCGCCGCAACAAGTGATAAAACTTCGGCCTCTGTTTTATCTGAATCAATAATTAAATCATTACCATTGACACGCACAGATAGGGCTCCAATTTCGGCCTGTAATTGGTCTCCGTTTAATTGCTCTGGTATTGGTAGTTTATATGTATTCATCTTATGCTCCTAAGTAAGCCCAGGTACAATTTGAGTTTGTAACACCTGGATAATAAGCTCGTGATACGCCTGTATTCTGCCAAGCGTAAGTTTCGTAATAATCTCCTACTACAGCATCTACTATGCCAGCAAGCGTGAAACCATGACCTCCGCCAGTTGTGCCGTTAGCAAACTGCGAAGCGTATTTTAATTGTGATCCATTTTTGTAAATTGAAATGCGTGAATTAGCCCATCCGTTATAGCCTTCATAATCAAGAGTGATAGTAAATAAATATTTTCCAGCTTTCCCTGATGGTATTGTAAATCTTGTATTATTAGTGCTTGTGTCATGATAACTATTTGTATCCCATTCCTCTTGAGGATAAGGTATGGCGGTCCACGTATTGCTTGCTACGGTTACAGTGCCGTTATTTGATAATGATGCTCCTGAATAAGCTGAACCGCTTGAAGGCGTAGCCCAACTTGGCAATCCCGATGCTACTGTCAAGACTTGTCCAGCAGTTCCTATACCTAGCCTAGCAGATGTATTGGCAGCAGAGGCATAAAGAGTATCACCTGTTGTTGTTAATTTTGTTTCTTGAATACCTGAAAAAGGTACTGGATAAATACTTGAACTCATTATGAAATCTCCAATCCACTAATATGAAATGAAACAGTGACTGCACTTGCAAATCCAGCAATAATTTTAGTTGTTGTTAAAACTTGTTTCAGGCTAAAAGTTGCTGTTGAATTAGCAGCAATTGCCACTGTTTTTAATAAATCTACACCGTCAAGTGTAATTGTAAATGTTGCTGCTGATGCTGCAGAATTACATACTGCAATATCTGTTATGACAGTAGTTGTGCTTGACGGTACTGTATACAGTGTTGTAGATGATGTTGCTGCTGCTGTACGAGCCAGCGCTTTTGCTGTATTTGCCATTAGTATGCCCCCATAATTAATGCTATATCTTGATTAGCATTTAAATTTGTTATTTCTGCCTGTGTATATGTATTTACTGAGTTTAAATTAGTTACTGTTACTACCTCTATTATATCATTAACCGCCGCCCCAGATGCTAGGGTAATTGTATTTGAATTAGAAGTTGTATAGTCGGTGGTGCGAAGTAAAAGCATTCCATTAAAGAATACCTGCTCATATCCATCTATAAATGAAACGTCAGTAGTAAATACTGTTTGTGCTGCAGTAGCAGTAAATGCCTGTCTGCGAATAATATTTGTATCAAATGCTACATCTGTAGAATCAGAGTCAATCCATACTTGTCCAGTAACTGGAGAAGATGGTTCAGATGTTTGATAAGCTGTAGCTAAGACCTGATTCCATTGTGTAGTTGTGCCATTTGTCTGAAGGTAGTAATTTATGTTACCCGTTTGAAGCGGTAGCAGGGCATTTAAGGCATTTCCAGCGGTTGTCTGTCCTGTTCCACCCTCTGTAATTGCAAGGGTGGCAGAGGAGCTTATGACGCCAGATGAATCAGTTTTAACAATTCCCGCTGTAGACAGTGAGGGAACAACTAGTCCATTTTTTACCTTAAAGTCTTTATTAGACATTAATTACTCCTTAAAGTGCTATTTTACTGAATTTTGCTGTTACGTTTGTGCTTGAAGCATCTGTTACAGTTACCTGTAATATTGCATTTGTTGAAGATACTGAAGCTGCTACAACTACACCTGTCATTGTTCCGCCAGTTTCTGTAATTGCAAACTCTGTCATATCTACAGATGTTCCGTCAGTTTGAACAAGGACCTTAGATGTTCTAATCTTTGATCCTTGTTTTAATGAAACCATATATTCAATTGATGTAAATGCTGATAATGCTGTAGTATCTACAGTAGTTGCAGTATTTGCTGAAATTGCTGAAGCTGTTGTAGTTGAAATTGGAACTACTAATGTTCCCCATGATGATGTTGTTCCATCTGTAGTTAAATATTTACCTGAATTTCCAGTTTGAGTTGGAACTACATATGCAGTTGAATCAGTTGCAACTAATGTTTTGGATGATGGAATTGTTGTTCCGTTTATGCTAGTAGCTGTTGCTACACCAAGAACTGGTGTTACAAGAGTAGGGGTAGTAGAAAATACTAAGTTACCAGTACCTGTTTCATCAGTTACGGCAGAAATAAGGTTTGCACTAGATGGAGTTCCAAGGAATGTGGCAATTCCAGTTCCAAGTGAAGTAATACCAGTACCACCATTAGCTACTGGTAATGTACCAGTTACACCTGTTGTAAGTGGTAATCCAGTTGTATTTGTTAATACACCAGATGCTGGAGTTCCAAGAGCTGGGGTTACAAGAGTAGGAGATGTAGCAAATACTAGAGCTCCTGAACCTGTTTCATCAGATATGACTCCAGCTAATTCAGAAGAAGTTGTTGCTGCATGTACTGATAATTTATCTGTAGTAACTACCAAAGTCTTGCTTGATGGAATAGTTGTTGAGTTAATTGTTAGTCCAGCAACATTTGAAACTGTAGAACCAGATGCAATTGAAGTTGATCCAAGAGTTGGAGCTAAATATCCTGAAACAGTACCCCAAGAAAGGGCTCCTGCTCCATCTGTTGTAAGGTATTTCCCAGAGTTAGATGCTTGTGCTGGAAGTAATGCTGCCGCTGCAGTAGATGCAGTGGTTGCTCCAGTACCACCATTAGTAATTGGAAGGGTTCCAGAAACATCGCTAGCAAGTCTTACTGTTAAAGTATTATCTGCTCCATTAATTGTTTTATTTGTTAATGTTTGAGCAGTTGTCTTATCTACAGTTGTTGCTGTATCAATTGCAAGTGTTCCTGGTGATGTTTCTGTTAAGCCAGTTCCTGCAGCAATTGCCTTTGCAGCATTAAATGCTACATAAGTTACATTTGTTGTACCTATAGTAATTGCTGATGTATTAGAACAAATATATCCATACCCAGCATTAATTGTACCTTCTATAACTAGACAGAAATCTCCGCCCTTTAATTCTCCATCAGGTGTATTATCAGCATCTGCTGCACGAGACCATGCGCCTGATGCTGCTACATATAAACCATTTTCAGTCTGTGTTGTCTGATCTTTAACAAGAACACGGTCTCCAGCAATTACTGAAACTCCGTCAATTGTTTGTGCTCCGCTTAATGTAATGTTTGCTGTTGTAGCAACCCGTACTGGCTGGTGGAAGTTAAGTCCAGATACAACATTATCTACATACAACTTAGTTGCTGCATGTAGATCAGATATTGGTGCTTGAGCCAATGTTACTGTACCAGTAAATGTAGGCGAAGCAATTGGAGCATATGTTGTTCCAGCAGTTGTAGATGCTAATTTAGCATCTATCTGAGTTTGAATTGCAGATGTTACTCCATCTAGATATCCAATTTCTGTATCTGTTACGCCTGTTACTCTTAATTGAATATTTGTTGAATCTACAGTAATTGTATTTGATGCATCATTATATGTTAATCCTGTACCAAGAATTCCACCTATTGCGTCCTGTGCCGCCTCATTAAAATCTGAAATTGTTGATGCTGTTTGTGAACCTGTGTGATTTGCACGGGCGAGTGGGTCTGTTGCTAATTTAGATAAATCAATTGCTGCTGAAGAAGAAATGTCAGCATTTGCAATTGTTCCGTCTAAAATCATTGCAGAAGTAACTGTGCCTGATGGCAATGTTACTGTACCAGTAAATGTTGGTGAAGCAAGAGGAGCAACTCCAGTTAAAGTATTTGAAGCAATACTAATAGTTTTATTTGTTAATGTTTCTGCGCCTGCAAGTGAGGCTATATCTGCATCGCTAACTGCAGTATTTAATTGAGCCAGGGTTGAAGTAATTGTATTTGAACCCAATGAAATTGATTTATTAGTAAGAGTATCTGTTGAGTCTTTTAAAACAATTGTTCCTGTTGCATCTGGTACTGTAACTGTACGATCTGCTGTAGGTTCTCCTACTACAAGTGTTGTCTCATATGAATCTGCTACTGTGCCTTCAAAAACTATGCTTGCATCAGATAAAGATAATCCAGAAACTGTTGGATTTGTTAAAGTTTTGTTTGTTAAAGTATTTGTTGAACTTTCCAATACTACTGTACCAGTAGCATCTGGGAAAGTAATTGTTCTATCTGCTGTAGGATCTGTAAATACTACAGTTGTCTCAGATGCATTATCTGTTGTACCTTCAACAATAAATCCTGGACCTAGAATTAATGCATTTCCGCTTGCATCCATTTCTACTAACCCGCCCTTGACTCCGACGTCTGTTGTTGGAACATAGTCTCCAAGTGAGCTTGCTAATCCTGCTGGGGTAACATTAGAATATGCTGAGATGCTGTTCCATGCTGTACCTACTGTGGGGGCAGTAACGGCAGGACCAATTTTAAATTTACCTGTGTCTGTCTCTATACCCATTTCACCTGGGTAAAGTAGTGGATTGTTTGAGCTCCAGTTACCAGATGTATCTTTTCTTAATTGAATTCTAATTGCCATTTTATGCTGTTCCCCCATCTATTGAATCATTAAATTCTGTTGTTGCTCCCCCGCCATTTATTGAAACTACATAGTCAGTATTTGTTGCGTAATTTCCATAATCAACGGTTCTAATTCCTCCATCTGTGTAGTGTGTATGGTCCAAAATTTCTTTTGGACCAGCCACATCATACCAAATTTCTCCGTTATATGCCTTAATAGTTCTTTCTTCTGTATTATAATACATTTGCCCAGTTACTGGAGAGGCAGGCGCTGTGGCCATATTAACCAATACTATCGGAGTTAAGAACTTTTTAGCCATGTTATTATGCCTGTACTACTACTCTGTATGTTTCTCCTGAAACAGGAGCTACTGCAAATCCAATTGTTACATCGGATGTAGTTATTCTTGTAATATCTGTCTCAACCTTAGCACCAGTTGCTACTTCATACACAGATACTTGAATGTCTAATGTTCCAAGACCGTGTGTGATTGCAAAGTCAGTTGTGGAATATGGTGACGATGGTGTGATAGTAGTTGCATACTTACGTACAACAACTGATGTATCAATTGCTACATCATCAGCATTTACTGTAATACCAGTTCCAGCTCCAACTGCAAATGTTGTTCCAGTTAGAGTAAGACCTGCGCCTCCAGCATATGTTCCAGCTCCTGAGAACTGTGTGAATGTCAGCGCTGTAGTACCTAGTGTTATTGCATCATCTGTTGTAAGAACCCAGCCAGTGTTTCCATTAGCTGTACCTTCTGATACGAAGGTGAATAGACCAGCGGTAACTTCTGCGCTTACATTTGCATCTGCTGCACGAGCAGGTGCTCCAGAAGAAGCAACTACGTAGATACCGTTTTCTGCGCCAGTTCCTTGATTCTTAACAAGAATTCTGTCTCCAGTAACAAGTGTTACTCCATCTACAACATCGCCATTTTC
>Ga0214921_10000611_pt1 | contig 65094 bp, 52 predicted proteins | sample LL1505_MetaG_FD_177992 | JGI IMG/M metagenome (GOLD analysis project Ga0214921, IMG submission 177992) | Freshwater microbial communities from Lake Lanier, Atlanta, Georgia, United States - LL-1505 | ecosystem: Environmental > Aquatic > Freshwater > Lake | place: USA: Georgia | collected...
CACTTGTGCTCAGTGAGGGGCCAGAGATTGGGAAATTAATGGCGCAAGATAAGCGCCTACCTCTAATTTCCGCGACCGGTTCCTGCGCGATGGGAAGATCTGTCGGTGTCGCTGTGGCTACGCGTCTAGGGCGCTCTCTACTTGAGCTTGGTGGAAATAACGCGGTAACAGTGCTCTCGGACGCGGATCTTAATCTTGCCACTGCGGGGATCCTCTTCGGAGCTGTGGGCACGGCAGGGCAGAGATGTACAAGTATTAGGCGTATCTTTGTTCAAGAGCAGGTGTGTGACTCGTTGATCGATCGATTAAAACTGGCCTACTCGCAAGTCAGGATCGGAGATCCTCTAAAGAGCGGAACCCTTATGGGACCGTTAATTAATGAGCGCGCTGTAGAGACCTATCGCGCTGTTTTAAAAAGAGTTCCGAGTGAGGGAGGAGAGGTGGTTTTCGGAGGCGAAGTTTTAGACTCGATGCCTTCAAATCTTTATGTTCGGCCGACTATAGTAAAAGCCAAGCCGGGGATGGAGCTCCTACAGGAAGAGAACTTCGTTCCGATAGTCTATGTGGTGCCGGTAAAGAGCCTAGAGCATGCTATTGAGTTAAATAACGGCGTATCTCAAGGTCTTAGTTCCGCGATTTTTACCCGCGATATGCGAGCTGTGGAGAGGTTCCTTTCCGCCACCGGCAGCGATTGCGGGATCGCCAACGTCAATATGGGTCCATCTGGGGCGGAAATCGGTGGCGCATTCGGAGGAGAGAAAGATACAGGCGGTGGTCGGGAATCTGGTTCTGATTCCTGGAAGCAGTACATGCGCCGTCAAACATGCAATATTAACTACGGCGACAAGATGCCTCTTGCGCAGGGTGTGGTGTTCTCATAATGATCATCTGGCAGGGATCACCTGGCTGTTTCAATCGGGAAAAACCTGTGCTAAAAGAGGGGATTGCGTCGGTTCCCATCTGCCCTGGTGCTGGAATTGGTAGACAGGCATGATTCAGGGTCATGTGTCCGCAAGGGTGTGGAGGTTCAAGTCCTCTCCAGGGCATTTACGCTGTGTCAAAGCTCTTAAGACTGAAAAAAGGTAGCTATGAAAAGATCATACGGTTTGCTCGCACTCGTACTCTGTTTACTCGTTTGCTCTGTTGTTGTTACAGGGTGCAAACGCCGTCCACAAAATTACGCGGGCCTACCTGACCCTCAGAAGGGTGAGGTGATAGATCCGCATAAAGCGGACTAAACTCGGAGTTTGATCCGAGCCTATTTTTTGTGCCGCTTCGTTTAGTTTAATGGCCCACTTGTGTCGGGCCCTATAAGGCTTGAAGTTATGTCGCAGCTAGTTCTTGAGCAGTGCGCTGCTCGTGGTCACGAGCAGGTATGTTTCTTTAATTATCCAGAGGTGGGTTTAAAGCTCATTGTCGCGATCCACGATACAACACGCGGACCAGGTCTCGGAGGATGTCGCATGCGCCCGTATCAAAGCGAGGCTCAGGCGTTGGAGGACGTTATGCGTCTCTCTGAGGGGATGACATACAAGAGCGCATTGGCGGATCTCCCTCTTGGCGGTGGAAAATCGTGTATTATTGCCGATCCTGCGATGAAAGAGGGACGCGAGGCTCTCTTTGCAAAGGTAGGTGAGTGTCTTAACCACCTTGCTGGCAGGTATGTGACTGCGGAAGACATGGGGACCTCTGTGGTCGACATGAATATAATCAAGAAGTTCTCTCCTTTCGTGGTTGGCACAGACCCGAACAATGGCGGCGCTGGAGATCCATCTCCGTGGACAGCTCTCGGTGTTTTTCATTCGATAAGAGCCGCGGTCGAAAGGGTCTTTACTGCCGCTCCAAAGATAGAAGGCAAGAGGGTTGCGATTCAAGGTGTCGGTCATGTGGGAATGTACCTCCTTGAGAATCTAGTAAAGGCTGGGGCTAAAGTAACAGTGTGCGATACTAATAGCGCTCTTACAGAAGCGGCCGCGACGCGATTTGGGGCGGCGGTTGTGTCGGTTGATCAGATCTACGATGTGCCCTGCGATGTCTTCGCTCCGTGCGCGATCGGACAGACTATTAACCCTGAAACATTAAAGAGGCTCTCGTGCAAGATAATCGCTGGGGCAGCCAATAATCAGTTATCCGCTCCAAGTGTATACACTACGATTAAAGAGCGTGGATTGCTTTACTGTCCGGATTTCGCGATTAACTCCGGTGGTGTGATCTGCGTGGGAGCTGAGTTGGCGGATGGGGGTCCATCGATACCTTGGATACAAAAGAAGGTAGATGGCATCTACGAGACAACTGGCAGGGTCCTAGATCAGGCTATGAAAACGGGGCGTGATACAGAGGTTGTTGCGATCGATTTGGCCAAGGAGAAGATCGCGGAGGCTAAGAGGCGCAAGGCTTAGTGAGTACACGCCGACCATCAGCAGCTCGGGCACAACCGGTATCTGAGCCGTTTGAGCTCACAACTGTATTCGCTCCGCAAGGAGATCAGCCGCAAGCGATAGCGAGCCTCACAGAGAATCTAAAGAAGGACGTTCGTTTCCAGACTTTACTTGGAGTTACAGGTTCAGGAAAAACATTTACGATCGCCAACGTGGTCGCGAATGTTAATCGTCCGACATTGGTGATTGCACCCAATAAAACACTGGCCGCGCAGCTCTACAATGAGTTTCTTGAGTTCTTTCCGAAGAATCGGGTGCGCTACTTCGTCAGTTACTACGACTACTATCAGCCTGAGGCTTACATCCCAGCGACCGATACTTACATTGAGAAGGATTCAGCGATCAATGAAGAGATCGACAAGATGCGCCACGCGGCTACTAAGGCGCTTTTGGAGTCTCGTGACACGATTATCGTAGCGAGTGTGAGTTGCATCTACGGATTAGGCGCCCCAGAAGACTACTTCAAGATGATGTTGTACGTCGAAAAGGGGGACGTGATAGCGAGAGAGGATGTGATTCGGCAGCTTGTTTACATGCAGTACAAGCGAACTGATATCGAGTTTACGCGCGGCACCTTTAGAGTTAGAGGGGATACCATAGATGTATTTCCATCTGATCAGGACGCGGCGGCAGTTAGGATCCTCTTTTTCGGAACGGAGATAGAGGAGCTACGCGAGATCGATCCGCTGACTGGGACTACGATTCGGCAGCTCTCATCAGCCGCCGCGTATCCAGTAAGCCACTTCGTTACGGGACGTGACGCGGTAGAAAAAGCGATGGTGTCGATCAAAGCTGAGCTAAAAGAGTGGTCGATGGAGCTGCTACGACAAGGTAAAGTTCTTGAGAGCCAACGACTTGAACAGCGAACGGCCTATGACCTTGAATTGTTAGATGAGATCGGATTCTGTCGAGGAATTGAAAACTACAGTAGGCATTTAGCGGGGCGTAAACCTGGAGAGCCGCCGACGTCACTACTCGATTATTTCCCAGATGATTTTTTATTGGTGATTGATGAGAGTCACGTGACTGTACCGCAGTTAGGCGGGATGTATCGCGGCGATAGAGCGCGCAAGCAGACCCTGGTTGATTTCGGATTCCGTTTGCCATCGGCGCTTGATAACAGACCACTAAATTTAGATGAGTTCTGGTCGCGTGTCGGACAGACGATCTTTGTTTCGGCGACCCCGGCTGATTTTGAGTTGGAAAAAAGCGCCGGTGTGGTTGTGGAGCAGGTGAATAGACCGACAGGACTTCTTGATCCTCAGGTAACTATTAAGCCGGCGACGCGTCAGATAGACGATCTGCTTACAGAGATTCAAAAGGTCATCGCCGCTGGTCAACGTATATTGGCGATAACTCTGACCAAGAAGATGGCTGAGGATCTGTCGAGCTATCTCAGAGAGATCGGAATTAAGGCGCGGTATCTCCACTCTGATATTACAACTATAGAGCGGGTCGAGATCCTTCGTGGACTTAGAAGGGGAGATTTCGATGTTTTGATCGGTATTAACTTACTCCGAGAGGGGCTAGATCTCGTGGAGGTGAGCCTGGTAGCGATCCTTGATGCAGATAAAGAGGGCTTCTTGCGATCGACTAGGTCATTAATTCAGATTATGGGACGAGCGGCCCGTAATATCGATGGAAGAGTAATTTTGTACGCTGATAAAATGACTAAATCGATGCAGGAAGCCATCTCAGAGACGGAGCGCAGGCGAGCCATTCAGGCAGAGTTTAACGCCAAGCACGGGATAATTCCCCATTCGGCGAAGAGGTCTGAGCAGAGATCTCTGAGTGAGGAGCAATCCATTCAAGAGGTGGCGCAGCAGGAGCCAGGATACGGAGTCGAGTTGCCCGCGGATCCTAAGGAGCAGCAGAGATTAATTGAATCGCTTAAGAAAGAGATGTTTGATGCAGCGGCCAGAAAAGAGTACGAGGTCGCGGCTCAGATTAGGGATAAGATACAGCGGATAATGAAGCAGGCGTTGGAGGCTAGTGATGATGGAGAATAGAAACAAGGGATACCTGATTTTAGTCGTCTTGTCGGTTTTATCTTTTTTTATTGGAGCCTCAGGATCTACAGCGGATGATTCAGAGGCTAATCTGGTTAAAATTGGCGTTGTGATTCCACTCACTGGTCCTTTAGCCGCCAGTGCTGAATCGTTTCGGGCTGGCGCTCTCTTGGCTCTTGAGGATTTTAGTAAGGACACAAAACTTCGCTATAGCGTGGTGTTTGAGGACGATCAGCTACAGTCTAAGAACGCCGCCTCAGCAGCGCAGAAACTTATTAACAGAGATCGTGTGTCAGCTCTTGTTTCGACATGGTCCTATGGTGGCTCGGTTGTAGCTCCGATCGCTGAACGTTCTGAGGTGCTTCATATCGGCGTCGCATGGGCTCCGCAGATCGCGGAAGGACGATTCAATTTTCTCAATCTCTCCCCTCCCAGCGCGTTTCTGCCGGTACTTCTAGAGGTTTTTAAGAAGCGGGAATTTAAAAACATCATAACAGTTGTGCCATCTGAAGCGGGCTCGGTGCATTCAGCTCAGGAGCTAGAGCGATTGGCTCCTTTGTCAGGGATGCGAGTAATCTCGAAGTTAGAAGTTAGTGGCTCAGAGACAGATTTCAGATCGAGTATCGCTCGTGAGTTATCAAGAAAGCCGGACGTCTTGTATGTAAATCTTTTCGGTGGACAGCTTGATACCTTTATTTCGCAGCTACGAGTGGTTAATAAAACTCTGCCAGTGGTCGTGCAAACGGGACTCTCTAACGTGGCATCGCTAGTACCTTACGAGGGGTATTGGTACGCTGCGGAGACCTATTTCCCAGATCGAGAGTTAGAGGAGCGAGTGGCGCGATCCGTTGGTCATCGACACACACTTTATTCAGCTAATTTTTATGACGCGATAGGCACTATAATACAGGCATTTGAGCAGTCTGTTGATAGCGACCAGAAGAAGCCTAGTAGCGCTGAAGTGCTGGCTCGTACCAAATCGTTAGGAACTACTAAATCGATCTTTCCCAATGCGTCGTTTAATCAGGATGGAGTATTATCGTGTCCGCCTAGGTTATTCAAGATTGAGAATGGAGCTTCGGTTGCTACTACGGTAGAGGAGATAGTTGTGTCGGGGTGGGGGAGATAAGCACTTAAAGCACTGGTATAAAAGCAAAAACAAAGCACTGGTAAGAGCACTGGCAAAGCACTGGTACAAAGCACTGGTCAAAGCAAAGCACTGGTACGGGGTTACTGTAGGCAGACGCTGCCACAATCTGATTGGCTAAAAAGGTGGAATAAGCAAAGCACTGGTACGGGGTTACTGTAGGCAGACGCTGCCACAATCTGATTGGCTAAAAAGGTGGAATCATATTCTTACCGATCTATCACGAGGAAAAGATGAGGCGCTGCTGAATTATGCCGGAGGCCGTCTCTACTAGTTATTAATTATCGCCGAGCTATCCGGTAATTTGATTGACCGTCCTGCCGAATTGGCCGCGGTAGTCCGCACCTAGCTAGACGAATTCGGACTCCTCAAGAAAACGAGTATGTTCAGGTCCACAGATTCGTCCTGCCTATGTACTTAAGCCAATCAGGCAGTCGATATGGCCTGCTTAAAAAATGCGGGCAGTATATTAGCAAGCATCGGTGGACAGGAAGGAAACAGCCCCGGGGGAAATGGTATACTAAAGTCTCCCCTTGCCCACGCCAGGCGAACCTCCCGTCTCTCTTCTCTTAGGTCTTTAACGAAAGCGATGAATGATTTTCTTAGTGGGATATCACTGCAGATACACCACATCCGGCGGCCAAAAGTCTTGGGGGAATATGGCGTATCGATGGGCCTAGTTTCGATCTCATGTTTTTCCGGCAGAGCAATGTCCGCCTTTTCTCGCGCATCCATCATCTCTTGTTCTATCTCTTTTATGCGCTGAAGGACTCTCTCATTAAACTCTTCAGTCGTCATTTGATTTGGGAATGCAGTAGTCCAGGCATCAGGTGTTATGGTGAAGGTATATGTCTCTTTGGCTAATGCCAGAACTTGAGCTGCCTCACGCCTATGCTCTGCGGGAGAGAGGTGGCCTTTAGGGAGGGGAGTGATGAAGTTTCTTCTGACGCGTAGTACCTCCCTAGCGAGGTTTCCTGACTTGAACATCTCCCAACTGGATACCCCGCTATAGTTATCGATTGAATCTGTGAGGTGCGCTCTAACGGGATTGGCGTAGACGTAAGCCATCTTCTCGATAAGGTTCTTGAGGAGAAGAATAGGTGGATGGTGATACCCGGCGCACCATACAGTGACTTGGCGTCTCCCCATTAGGCGGTTAACGGCGTGTGAAGTCTCGCACTTAAACCGCTCCATGAAGCTTTCAACTTGGGTGGGGTCCTCCACTAGAACAATAAGATGAACGTGATTTCCCATTACTATAAGGGAGATAACCTTAATAGGATGGAGGCTCTGAGCCACTGCCAAGGCACTCCACAGGATCATCTCCATAAGAGGGGTATGCACAAACGGTAGTCCTTGTTGGACTCTGGATGTGATCATCACTACGGTGTGAGGAAATAAGGTAGTAGGTGGCCGTGACATACAAGATACTCCTGTGAGCAATTCAAAGAGGTTTATCTTGTTTATCGAGTATCTGTGTAAGAAGTTGCGAGGGATGTGGCTTTGGTGAAGTTAGTTGAGGCCACGCTTGCTGAGAAGTAACCCTGTACCAGTGGGTTCAACGGGGAATCTCCGCAGTGCATGGCGCTTGCCAGAGCAGCAAACAGCCATCACCCCTACAACCCCAACAACACTGCAGCAATCCACGGAAACGCCACAGTAACGTCGCTCTGAATAATCTGGTAATAGCTCTCCGTAGATAACTTATCCCAAGTTATCTTCTCTTTTCCGCCAGCTCCTGAATATGAGCCGTAGGACATAGGAGAGGAGCCTATCTCAATAAAACCAGCCCAGTCGCGCGCTTTAGTTAAATGTAGATCGTGCTTGATCGATGGAACAACGCAGATCGGGAAATCGGCGGCGATACCACCGCCTAGCTGTAAAAAAGCGATCAGATGTTTCTTTGATTCCTTCAGATACCAATCATACATCAGGTGAAAGTAATCAATCCCGCCCTTCATTACATAGGGGCTAATCGTGGTTGCTCCCTTTTTCTTGTGTGGTCCGTTGTATGTGTAGCTGGCGAAGATATTTCCCATCGTCGAATCCTCAAAGCCAGGTATGACGATCGGTATATTCTTCTCGTAAGCCGCGTGAACCCAGCAATCGGCGGGATTAGCCATCTTGTCAGGAGCTATGAGGCGCTCCTTGAATAATCGTCTAAAATATTCGTGAGGATAGTAGCTCTCCCCGGCTTTCTCCGCTGCTCTCCACATCTTTAAAAGGTGTGGCTCCATAATTCTAACGCTCTCGTCCTCAGGCAAGAACGTGTCGGTGATTCGCCTTAACCCCGCGTCTCTTAGCTCAGCCTCTTGAGCTGGAGTCAGCTCTGTGTAGCGCGGTATGTACGCGTAGTGTGAGTGAGCTACATAACGATAGTACGATTCCTCGTGGTTAGCTCCGGTAGCAGAGACGAGATGCACCTTATTCTTGCGGATCAGCTCGGCTAACATCACACCGACTTGAAATGAGCTGAGGGCTCCAGCGAGTGTAACGACAAGCTTTCCACCTCTAGCTAGGTGTTTGTTTAACCAGTGCGCGGCCTGCAAGGTAGCTCCGCCGTTGCAGTGATTAAGAGTGCGCTCGGCAAATGCCGTAACCGCCTTAGAGCTCTTCTTTACTGATGCCGCTAAGGTCTCTCCGCTTTTTACTCGACTTGAGTCTTTTATAATCATTGAGCGAAGTTCAGGTGAGAGCTTTTTGAGGGTGCTTGGTTTCATAGTGGTCTTTCTTTTGGCTATTTACACTGTGTCCACGACAAAGATTATCAAGGAAGTGAAAAATAGCAACACCATCAAATAGCGCTCACGGCTGATGATACCGGTCATTTGGAGCCGCTCAGTATAAGGGTAAATGTGCTCACACGTTTTAGTTTCTAAGGGGGAGAGAGAGAGATGAGGCACAGAACGCTCGAAAGATGGAATATCGTTGGGGCAGCATTTGTTTTAGGAGCGGCCTTGAGTGCGGCGCCGACGGCAGTAGCAGAGCCGCGAACGTTGTACCGAGAGACTTTCGGATACTGCACCGGAACGATCGGTAAAGACGCGGCTGCAGAGACCAACTGGGTTGGACTAGTTAGTGGGCTGCCACAGGCTAAGATAAGCAATCTTAAGGTATTTAGCTACGGTACCCTCGATGTAGGCGGTTCGGTAAACAGCAATCCTCTTGGTTTGGCGCAGGGGTATACGTTTTGGTTTAAGCCTGTATTCGGTTTAACCGTTTTAACGGCTGAGTTTCAGTTTGATGTAGGCGTGTTGAAAAATAGTCAGGCGCTGATCCAATACAGGCAGAGGCTAAGCGGTATCGACGCTCAGGGGCAGCCAAACAAAACTCATTTAGCGATCCTAATCGATAATGTTTGGTACATCTCCTCTGATTTCGCCAGACAGGTAAGGCCCGGATACTGGGAGTCAGCACAATTTTCACCAGCTGCTTTAACTTACGGAACAGCGCCTTATGTTCCAGGTCTTGGCCCAAATCTACCTGATGTCTCAGGAGCCCCGCTACCAGCGGCGGGAATGGTGCGAGCATTCGGGGTCTTTATGGACGAGGTGAATGGCCGCGTCAGATTAGATAACTTTACGATTAAAGGATTACTCCCAGCCGACGGATCGATCTCGGGTGATGTTCAGCAGCCAGATGTTTCGCTCTGCCCACCAACAAGCCCGGATCGCAACGGAGGAGGGGGTGGGCCAACGCCGCCACCAAACGAGGATGACGGGGATAATTCAGCGGATCGCTTGCAACCGACACCACTACCTACACCATCACCGGCTCCGGTTGAGAATCACTCGGTGGTTTACCAGTTCTGCCCAGTTAAGGAACAGGGAACCGGTAAACGGCTATCGATATCAAGCCGATCCCGAGTGGCTATCCTGAAGAAGATTAGTCCGCAGACCTTAGTGGACCTGCGAGATCGAGCGATGGTGGCTGTGTTATCGCAGCGGTCTATGCCTCTAGGAGCATTAGTAAATGTTAAGCGCGGGGACTATAATAGTAATAGTGGCGTTCTAACTTTATCTACGCGACCTTCTGCTAAACCAAGCCGTTTCAGGCTGCGAGGAGAAGCGCTTAAAGCGATGCGAGTATATCTGCAACACTCCGCGGCTCCGACGGAGGTGACTGCTCCGCTGTTCTTAAACTCAACAGGAGTTGAGGCGTTGCATACGGTAACCAAGAAGGCGCTGTGCCTGTCTGGAGTTAGATCAGCACTGCGTGCGAGAGCAGCGCAGGCTAAGGTTTCGTTAAGAGGACTGTAGCAATTATCTAGGAACCTTTGTTATTGCTCGAGAGGGGGTAGCGGTTGATAATAGTGGTCTTGTATAAACCGCTTCCCCTCCATGAAAAACATAAATTCAATTATCGCGTTATTTGCCGTCGTCTGTATCGCGCTCACTCTCGTTTTTAGATTCACGCAGCCCGAGTACGCTCATCTCGCTGATTTACCCGTGCTGGCGGCGCTGATCCTCGGTGGCTCAATTCTCGTGATTCGCCTCGTAGTTGGTACGTTTCACGGAGAGTTTGGTAGTGACCTCTTAGCTGGGATATCAATTGTCACTTCATTTCTGCTAGGTGAATACCTCGCCGGAGCGCTAGTAGTTCTGATGCTCTCCGGAGGATCGGCCCTTGAGGATTACGCGATGCGCAGAGCTTCTTCGGTTCTCGATGCGCTCGCCAAACGGATGCCGCAGATAGCTCATCGGAGAAACGGTCCTAGCATGATCGATGTCGGAGTCGGTGATGTCGCTCCAGGGGATGAGTTGGTTGTTCTACCGCATGAACTGTGTCCAGTCGATGGAGTTGTAATTGATGGCCACGGTTCAATGGACGAGTCTTACCTAACGGGAGAACCGTATCGAATCTCAAAAACTCCCGGATGTGAAGTTATATCAGGAGCTATTAACGGAGAGAGCGCGTTAGTGATCCGAGCGGTTCGCGAGGCTCGCGACTCAAGATATGTAAAGATTATGATGGTGATGGACGCGTCTCGGCAGCGGCGACCGAGGCTCCGTCGCTTGGCTGACACCTTGGGAACTATCTATACGCCCATAGCTATCGCGCTCGCCGCTCTCGCGTGGATCTTCTCCGGGGATCCGGTGAGATTCTTGGCAGTCTTAGTTGTAGCGACCCCTTGTCCATTGATCATCGCTATCCCGGTAGCGATCATCGGCTCGATCTCTTGGTGCGCCAAGCGTGGAATTATTGTGAAGGATCCGATAGCGCTTGAGCGCGCGCAAACCTGCCGCGTTTTAATTACCGACAAGACCGGGACATTAACTGTCGGTGAGCCGCTTTTAGAAGAGATCGAGACAGATGGAGTTGCAGAGGCTGAAGCTCTTCAATTAACAGCGAGCCTTGAGCAGTATTCAAAGCACCCCTTGGCTCAGCCAGTTCTGGATTATGCTAAGCGCAAGCAGATCGTCCTCTTAGAGGTGAGCGATGTTAGTGAGATCCCAGGGCAGGGACTAAAGGGGATGGTAAAGGGGCGAGAGGTGTCGATTACTGGGCGGAGAGCTATCGCTGAGCCTGATAAGCTCTTAAAGTTTTCACATTCAAAATCTGGACTAGAGTGTGTAGTTCAGTGTGATGGCAAGGTAATCGCTGTATTTAGATTCCGCGATCAAGCAAGACCTGAGAGTCATTCATTCGTCGCGCATCTTGGCCCTCAGCATGATTTTCGAGACGTAATACTGCTTTCTGGGGATCGAGATGAGGAGGTGCGATATTTAGCCGAGCAGATGGGAATAAAGCGCCTGTATGCGGGAAAATCACCTGAAGAAAAAGTAGAGATCGTCAGAGCTGAAACTCTTAAAAATCCAACCCTATTTCTCGGAGATGGAATAAACGATGCCCCTGCGTTGACCACGGCGACGGTGGGTATAGCTTTTGGTCCGAGGAGCGATATCACATCAGAGGCGGCAGGTGCTGTGATACTCGAGCCAGCTCTAAGAAAGGTGGATCAGTTTCTGCACATTAGCAAACATATGCGAGCAGTAGCATTACAGAGCGCTGTTGGTGGCATGGCTCTAAGCGTCCTGGGTATGGGATTCGCGGCGTTTGGATTGCTTACGCCAGTTTTCGGAGCTCTGGCGCAGGAGGTTATAGATCTACTTGCTGTTCTGAATGCGCTTAGAGCGGCTTCGTTAAGAGGTCAGGAGAGTAATCATATCTAGGATAGAGCGGCAAAACCTCGTTTCCTGAAGTATCGTGTTTCACTTCTAGAGAGCCCGCATTTTGTCGCTATAATCAATAGTTTGCGAAGGATCTTAATCATTTGCAATTTTGCGGAGCCGGCCTGCGACGCAAACAGCGCTTCTGTCATCTTACTTAACGCGAGATATGCTAGGAGGTCCTATGAAACCACAAGATCTGTATCAATCATTTACGCTCTCTCTAAAGGCGCTAGCCGTCTCATCTCTCGGGGCGTTTAATGCCTACGCCGCAGCTCCTAACGACTTCGATGGTGATGGGATCTCTGATATGACCAGAGTTGAATTTGCCGCTGATGATTCCTTGGTCTGGAAAGCGAATCTCTCAACAAGCGGAGTTACAACTACCTTAGGCACGCTCGGCAAGAAGGGGGATCACCTGGCTATGGCTCAATGGTTTGGCTCTGGGACGCAGATCGGCGTAGTTAGTGAGAGCGCCAGTGACGATTCGCTAGTGTGGACTGTACTAAATACGAGCGGCACCCCAGCACAATTTTCATTTGGAAGGAAAGGCGACCTGGTAGTGGCAGGTGGCGATTTTAACGGTAATGGTGTTGCAGATGCCGCAGTCGTTCGTTTGGTAGGTGGAAAAGCCATTTGGCAGGTAGTTCTCGATCCACTTATATCGGGGATTATACAGCCAACTGAAGTCAGCTTCGGAAGGACGGGAGATAGAGCATTTTACGCCCGTGCGGATGGTAGCGGGCTCGACTGGATCGGCGTGATAGGAAAGGGGGCGGGGAACAGATCCGCCGGACGCATGAGAAATATAGTTACGGGAGAGGTTAAGAGATTTAATCGACTGCCGCGCATAGCTAGTCAGGGAACCCGGCCGCGCGCGTTTCCGATTAGACAAACTTCAGGCCCTGATCTTATTGGATTTCAGATTCCCAGTGGCAGCAGCACACGCGTTCTGGTAACCACCATTTCAGGCTCGACGGTTTACTCAGGTACGTTCCAAGGTGCTGGAATAAGCGTAGTTGGAGATTTCAACTCGGGCTCGGGGTACGAGGTGGCATATCAGGCCGCTGAGGAGAGTGCGGTGGTTAATCCTGTTATTAAAGATAAGACTCAGGCTTCTTTTCTTGATGGTGTGGCGGTCGATGAGGTTAACTTGAATGTAGTTGGCGGGTCTTCTAGTGGCGGATCTAACACTGGAGGAGGAAGTGGAGGTGATTCGAGTGGAGGTTCATCAGGAGGCGCTGTTGCTCAGTGCAGCACCATCACTTCGTGGCCGAATGGTCACATTTACAAAACCATCGGCTCTGAGCATTTCTTTGATGTTCGGCGTAATACTATCGGCATAGTTGTTAAACCAGGGGGACGTGGGCCATTTCCATCGTGTGTTCAAGCGATCGATACAGCGGGAAATGTCGTCGCCCAGTTGGGGCTCTATGCGCGAGGAGCAGGATGGGAGGCCAGATACTACGCCGGAGTTGGGTGTGGCACAGCTACGCCATTTAACGGCTCAACAGTCGCTAATAGAGCTAGCGCCAAGACAGGGAGCACCTCCATCTATATGAATTTTGGAGGTACCTGCTACGGCCCGATAAATGCGGCTGTGTGTATTGGTAGTAAGCAGTGTTAGGGGAATCACCTACGCCCCAATTTTCCAGCTCTCGAATCTAAACAGATCTAGATTACCTGACGAAGCTCTTTCTAGAGGTTAGAGCTATGTCAGGCTGTTACAGATGTGGTCTTTCAGAGGGTAGTGAATCAAGGTTGTGCGAAACGTGCTTCAGTCACCGATTTAATAGGGGTGAGCCCGTAGTCGTTAATGTATCGGAAGAGGCCCCTCAGGGCCCGGAGTTAACTACAAATATGAAGAGGTGGCTGCTTAGTAGTGGCGCCGCTCTCTATATAGGTGTGGTTGGATTCGGAGTAGCTGTTCAGGGAGAAAAAGCCGAGGTGCGGAAAAATGCTTTCCAACCCGATGTAATTCAGGTGGGGGGGAATGAATTCCCGGTTAACCATGATACTCAGTTAGCTTTCCTCGCTGGGCCGCTAGGGGATGAAGCTGAATAGTCAAGTAACTCTCTAGCGATAATAACGCGCTGTACCTGATTGGCTCCCTCTACTATCTGAAGCATCTTAGCGTCACGCATTAAACGCTCTACGGTATATTCCTTTATATAACCAGCGCCGCCTAAAAGCTGAACCGCATCGGTTGTAACCGACATGGCTGCGTCAGTGGCGAAGCACTTAGCTACTGATGATGAGAGTTTTGTGTTAGCGGCGCTATTTCCGCAGACGCGAGTTAGATCGATCTCGTGCGCGGCTTGCTCTGTTAATAGTTGTGCGGCGCGTAACTTTTGATGCATATCGGCCACCATAAACTGTAGCCCCTGAAACTCAGCGAGCGCTTTTCCGAACTGTTTGCGTTCTTTAATGTGGTTGATAGCTAAATCGATAGCGGCGATTGATAATCCGTTCGCGCACGCAGCTATGTTAACTCTGCCACCAGCTAAGCCAGATAGTGCAACCTTAAAACCACCATGCAGTTCTCCTAGTAAGGCGCTTTCTGGAACAAAAGCGTCCTCGAAGAAGAGCGATGCGATAGGTGATAACTCCGCCCCCATCTTTTTCTCTGGCTTGCCGATCGATAAGCCAGGCGTTGCAGCCGGCACTATAAACGCGGAAACCTCCGAGCCCGTATTTGAAGCTGTTCGCGCGAACACTAGATAAATATCAGCGAATCCAGCGCTTGTAATGTAGCATTTGCTACCTTTTAGCTGATAACCACCAGGAACTTTTTTTGCTTCCGTTGTGATTGCGCGAGCGTCGGAGCCGGCGTGTGGCTCTGTTAGGGCGAAGGCTGCTAGTAGAGTACCATCGGCCATCTTGGGGAGTAAGCTGCTTTTCTGTTCCGGGGTTCCAAAGCGAGAGATTAATCCGCTCACCATGCCGTGCACAGAAACGAATATAGCCGGACCAGCGTCAAAGCGCGCCATGGTCTCAAATACTCTCGCAATAGTCACAGCTGATGCTTCTAGCCCGTTAAACTCATCTGGGATCGCAAGCCCCATCAGTCCTAGAGATCCGAGCGATTTAACCAGATCTCGTGGGACCGTATTATAGAATGTCTCATTCTGATAGTGATGGAATTCGTCACGGCATAAACGTTCAACAGTCTCGATAATCAACGGATCTGCGGTCGATGTATTCATAGCTCCTCAAGTGGTCACTAATTTACAATTGATTGGTGACGTAGGGAAGGATGATTGTAGGGCAAACAGGAGATGAGGGATCTAGGTCACGCCTTAAATCGTGGCTGGCACGACTTATAACCGCGGCTTTAGCTAAAACTGAATCGCCTAAGTCCTCTATGTGGTCTAAATAGAGTAACTCTAGTTCAGCTCCAGTCTCGCTTGGAGATGGATTGACGAAGGGATTAAAACCATCACAGCGTGAGAGGTGCCTACGCCTTTTTGCGATTAGCGCAGGAACATCAATCCAGAAGGCAAATTCATTAGCGTCGTCGATGCTTAGGCAGCTTCGCCAGAGGAATATATTGCGCTCAGTCTCTGCAAGGAACCATAGAGGCATAGCTTCCTGAAACGAGTCCCCGAGAAATCCGCGCGCTCGTAGCTCCTTCTCTATCGACTTAAGAACACCTAAAAGAATAGCGTTTGACGGGACGGGGCGGTCATTTTTGCGTAGCTCGCTCTGTAATTGTTGCGCGGGGGACAGCGTTTTTTGGAGAGACGAAAATATCCAACTCATTGAATCCTTACAGTTAATGCTAGGCCATGGTCGTCTAGGTAGCTCTAGGGGATGGACCCCTCTGCAAGCGGTGGGCCATGGGAAGAAAGGGTTACTGTTGTCCCTCTATGTATCGACGCAAGCTTTCTCGTAGAGCTTTGTCGGCCGTATTGTCGAATAAACCGCGTAGAATTCGATGATAGGCATCCTGCGCAAGGTTACTTCCGCGCATTGTCGTAATAAGATTTTTCACTAATTTTTGAAGGTGTTCATCTATTCCGCGAATGTTGCCGATCATATCAGCGACAGTCTCACACCGTATTTTATCTCTAGAGCTCTTACACTCTCTCTTCAAAAGACGGAATAGCTGTGTGGCCGTCTGTATTCTACTGGCTCTAGGGAGGTTGTTAATTAAATAAGGGAGATCCCATAGCGTATTAAAAGCAATCAGGGCTACTTCATCGTTTGGATGGTCAACTAACTTTATCAGCTTTGTTATAGGGCTAAACCGGAGCTCGGTAGGAAGGAGGGTTGCCGCTACGTATAGAGCATGTCCGGAGTCAATGCCATGCTGGTCGCAAAGACTCGTTTGGCTAAGAAGAGTGCCTACATACTCCTCTATCACGGCTCCCAAGAACGGCGAGCTAGCTAGGCCAAAGCAGGCTTGTAAAAACAGCTTTCGCTGTTCTACGGGAGTGCCCTCGCTGAGGATGAAAGATGAGGAAAGCGCCAACATAGCCTCTGTTTGTAGGTAGGATGCATAGCACAACTTCGAGTTGGGTTTGAGGGAAGGGGGCATGTGTGGATGCCAGAATGGCCGAGGATACGATGGGTCCGCACTGCTTTTTACTATCGTATTAAGGGATGCTCGCACAACATCATAATTTCTATGACAGAGACCGCCTAGAACGATAAATTTGCCTTTTGCATTGCTCCACCAATCGAGGTTTTGCTGATCACTTAGGTGTCGAATAAAGTCAGCGGCGCGTAACTCTCCGAACTGCTCAGCGACTCTTTTGTATTGATAAAATAAGCCGCGTTTGTCGTCAGATAATTTATTTTCAAAAATATTTGCTAATCGCAAATCGCTTTGGGTCCCAGTTCTTCCCAAAACCGCCATCGGAATAAACGCAAGTTCTGATGCCGCTCCTACTTGAGCAAGTATTTCCGCGGCTGAGCGTCTAATCGACGGGAATTGGTGCCTAAGCAGGCGCACTAGGGCGGCTCCTGCGCAGCGCGCTATATCTGAAACGCTATTTACGGATTCGTATGACTTATATGACTTATAGCGTGCTAGGTCTGCGCGAATAGCGTCTAGTAATAAAAGCCCCCGGTCTTCGGACGGACATTTTTGAAGGGCTAACAAAACATCCGGAGGGATCGAATCAATTTTGCGATCCCTAAGAGTAAAAGCCAGCTCTTCCGGCCGGATCGAAGACCGGTGTAGGTTCACTAGCTCTCTAAAGACATCTTTTTGGGTGTCTAAGTGACTATACGGATTGTTGCTCTGATCATACTTCACGCCACCAGATTATCATTTCGCAATAATCAGTTCCACCATGAGGGAACGGGTGGGAGTTGGGGTGTCGCTGTCTCAGGAGAAGGTGAAGACTAGGGCGATAATTTTTACATTTTGTTACGGATAGCGACCGGAAAGATCTAATACGAACACCCGGAAGCTCAGTGATCCATGCTGGCGGCAGCTGGTTTTCCTCGGGAAAAGAGGCGCAGCATCGCTATTGCGATGTTGTGCCTCGCTGCGCTCGTTTTTTAGTGAACTAGATTTTCCATTTTCTTGGCGCGACGTTTGATTACCTTCATCAAGCCGCTTTTCTTCATCAACTTGGCGTCCATCGCGCAGAAGGTAAATTTATAAGGGGTCATCGGCGCATCGGCTGATCTGATCTTCTCCAGAAGTGCGGCGTAGCGCTTCACAAAGTCGGTCGTTGAGGTAACAGAGGTATTTGAGCTATTTACCGGACGCATAAAGTTACCCCAGAACTCAGCAGCGACCCCGAACTGAATAGAAGTTCCAACTTGAAAGACGAGGAACTCATCTTTGTTATCAAGAACTTTGTAAACGCCCGCTGGAATGGCGTTAGCGTCGGTAGTTAATTCAACGATATCCCCTTTACGTAGGTGCCTTGTGTTCATAGTCATTCTCCTAATACGCGCGCTGAATCAACCGACCTCTATGGGCGCTGGATTCAATCGAGCTTAAATAACATTTGTTTGTATGTTCGATCCGAGTCGGGAGAAGTTGCTAAAATTTAATTCCTTGCGAACAAAAATACGCTCCGTGGGTAATTTGGGCACTATGCAGGCGCGCTCCTTTTAAATTAGGAGCTACTTTCGCATTATAGACAGCCTCGCGCCGGGTTATTCGAGGAAACTAATGCTCTCCATAGGTCGAATAATACATGGAAAGCTCGGCCATGCGGCAGGCTTGGTCTTGACTATCTATGTATTATTTATGGGCTACCACGCGAGAATAGAATGTAGGGAGATTGCGTCTTTCTTGACCACGCGCGCTAGGAACTCTGAGCTTTGGTTTGTTAATAACCGGGAGCTAGAGCAGGCGATCCTTGGTTATGCTGCGCGCTACTCCACTCGTTATGGGGTGAGTCTGTACGGATTGTCGATTGAGGGTAATCATACTCAGGAAGCGGCGTTGTTTCCAAATGCCAACAGAGCGCACTTTATGCGGGATTTTAACTCTTCAGTAGCTCGAGCAGTACCGCGTTATCAACCTGGGTACACAGGCGGCAGGTTTTGGGCTAGGCGCTATTCAGCGGAGTACCTGGTCGGCCCAGAAGACATCGAAGCCTATTTCTTCTACATAGTTTTGCAACCCGTTAATGACGGGCTAGTTGACGATATAAGGGATTATCCTGGCTATAACTGCTTTGAGGATGCTGTTACAGGCACGGCGCGTCAGTACAAAGTGATTAAATGGAAAGAGTACAACGACGCAAAGCGTCGGAAGAAGACCCCTGTATCAATCGATGATTTCACAGAGCTCTGCACGCTAAAATACGAAAGGCTCCCTGGGTATGAGGAGCTAACGCAGGAGGAGTATGCTGATATAATGCGGCGTAAGCTTGTGGAACATACAAAGAAAGTCTTAGAGCAGCGACAAGGTAAGCCATCTCTTGGAGCTGAGAAATTAAAAGAGGTAACTCCTGGCGCAAAACCAAAGAAAACAAAGACGAGCGGCCCCAATGAGCATCGGCCGAGGGTATTAGCGATCGAGGGGTGGAGAAGAGCCGCAGGGAATGCGTGGTATTTCCCGATTCAGTTTGAATACAAAGAAGCCTCGGCCAGTTATAGGGCGGGGAATTTAGACGCGAAATTCCCGGAAGGGACCTATAAGCCGCCGTTATTCACGGTGGCCCGCAACGGCACGATTATCTGATTTACGGGATAGGTGTATCTAGAGAGCTCCTGTTGCAAAAGTTTTCGCGCCTCTTGAGCACAGCTCTGTCTTTATTGGGGGCGTTTTGTGGCAAGCTGCTGTACTATATCGGGATTGATAGACTAATCCTCAAAATTTCCACATTGAATTCATAGGGGAGACGCGCTCGTGTGGTCTGCGCGGTCTCTGAGAGGAGAGCTGGGAGACGCGCTCGTGTGGTCTGCGCGGTCTCTGAGAGGAGAGCTGCCGGTCTGCGCGGTCTCTGAGAGGAGAGCTGCCGTGGAGAGCTGCCGTGGGTCTGCGCGGTCTCTGAGAGGAGAGCTGCCGGGGGAGAGCTGCCGGGGAGAGCTGCCGTGGGAGTACTTTGGTGGTAGGCGGCGGGCTGCGCTTGAAAAATGAGAAGCGAGAGGCGAGAGGCGAGGCTATGGGGATCTATGCTTACGTAACGCGCACTTTCGTGCCATCCGACAGACAGAGCCCTCTGTCGTGTAATCTTTAAGTCGATCCAGTTCGACCCACTCCAACGCATGCGATTCGTCGCTCAGCACAAGTGATTCCTCGATATCGCCTTCTATCAGATAGCGAATATCAAAGTGTAAATGACTAGGCTCAGACCCGCGAGCTGGAATCTCGTGGATATCAAGATCAAATATGCACCTCTCTACTAGACGTAGACGGGTCAATCCACTCTCTTCTTTAGCTTCACGTAGCGCGACCCTGGCAAGATCCAAATCACCATCAGCATGCCCCCCTGGTTGTAGCCAGCGATTAAGCTTCCCGTGATGCAGCAGGAGAACTCGGGTCCAGGATGCATCGACCACCCATGCCGAACCGGTAAGGTGCCCAGGATTAAAGTGGTCTCGAAATGCACATCGTGAGCCTAATTGGAGTAGTTCCTTGAAGCGCTCCCCGTTTGGTCCATCTGGGTCTTCCGAGGGGTGATATTCGTCTAGTTGTTTTATTAGAAGAGGTATGTGATCGATATTTTCCACGGCGCGGAACTTATCAGTAAAGGAATTGAAAGTCGATTGCCGCGTGGGAAATCGCTGTGCGCTTGCAGGAGAAAGATTTATGCCCTGCGAAGCTCCTATCTTTGAATCGGTTCAGCTCCGTGTTAGCGTCTGCTGAAACACGTCAATCAGGAGATTTCATGAAAAAGTTATTCCCGTTTCAGGTCCCAGCAACTGATGGACGAAAGATCTTTGAGCACTTCGGATTCGCTAGCGCCAATTTTGGTGATTTTAGTCTTGCTCATGTAGTCGCTCATCCGGGCTGGAGCGAGCCGAATCAGATCTCGGATTTCGATGAGTATGTTGTCGTTCTAAGGGGAGAACTGATGGTCTTCGTAAATGAGTCTAGTATCTCAGTTAGTGCCGGTGAATCTTTCGTTGCCCCTAAAGGCTCTAAGGTTCGATACTCGAACGTTTCTCACGTTGATGCCGAGTATGTCGCGCTCTGCATGCCTGCCTTTCGGCCAGACCGGATTCATCTTGCGGAAAACTCAGGGTCTTAGAGGCGTATTATCTTTAAAAAGGTCCCATCTGCTTCCTCTCTCATCCCAGTAACTCAATCTCTTCCGGTGCTAGTTTTACGATAGGCATAATCTCAACAAGTTGGTCTACTGTTCTAGCTGAGGCTATCGGCACAGAAACGGTGGGTTGCGCTCGCAGCCACGCCAGCGATATCGCCGACATCGTGGTGTTGTGTCGCTGCGCTAGCTCCTCGACCTTGCTTAGTAGGTTCCAGCCATGCTCGTTTTGATATCCTACTGTGCCAGCAGCCCTCACTGAGTCTATTTTCTCTCCACGTTTATACTTTCCACTTAGGAATCCCTTCGCTAGGGAGTAATAGGGAAGGATCGAGAGCTTGTGCTTAGCTACCAGATCTCGCAATCCGGTTTCATATTGCTGGCGGTCAAGCAGGTTATAAAGATCCTGCGTCGCAACATAATTGGCCATGCCGAGCTCTCTGCTGATCTGCAGAGAACGCTCAAGTCTCTTGGGAGAAAAATTTGATGAGGCGATATAGCGTACCTTGCCACTTTGAATCAGCGAGTCGAACGCTTTGAGGGTCTCCTCAATCGGCGTGTTTAGATCGTCCTCGTGGGCGTAATACAGATCTATATAATCAGAGCGAAGTCGAGCGAGTGATTCGTCACATGCGGCAATAATATTTTTTGCTGATAGTCCTGTACGTCTTGAGAGTTTTGCCACCTTTGTAGCTATTATCATCGACGAGCGATTCCCCCTTTCTGCCATCCAGTTGCCGATAATAGTCTCGGACTCGCCGCCCTTGTTTCCAGGCGCCCACTCGGAGTACATGTCAGCAGTGTCGATAAAATTTCCGCCACCTTCAGCATAGCGATTCAAGACCTCAATGGATTGAGCCTCGTCCGCTGACCAGCCAAATACATTTCCGCCAAGACAAAGAGGATAAACTTCAAGAGAAGTGCCAGGAATTTTAGTCATATGTGTTAAAATCTCATGTAATCTTGAACTTGTTAATCCCGAATTTCAAGAATTATCTATTATCACTGAGAAGCAGTCGCCTAAAGTGCAGTTAAGCCGGGCAATCGCTGGTATACCTTCAGCTAATCATATGCACGGAGCTAGTGCTCCATTTTCAGCTGGGCAAATAATCTTTTGTAACTACTCACCAATCTTTTAGTTTTTTAAACTATTCCGCGTCAAAAGTAATAGTAACTTTATGCCCGTTTGGGCTGGTAAAAACATATGGAGGCCCAGACTTCCAGTTGGCGGGTAGGGTATTCCCCAATGCTCGTGGTATCAAGCTTGTGGCCACTGAAAGGCTCATACAACGGGCCATATTTGTATTAGGTCGTCCAATCCAATCCCTAATAGTTTGCAACTCGCCGGTTTCGAAAAATGAATTAAAGGTTAGTTCGCTAATAATATTGACCTGTAGCTCCGCCACTTCTCCGCGTTTTTCGGAACTCTCCATGGCGATAGTGATGGCATCATGTGTGGCACTTCTTAGACATCGTTCCACGAACCCACCGGCTAAATCCAGTCGTTTGAAATCGAATTTAAATGGCCGGTAAATGCGAGATCCGTCAGATCTCTTATAATCAAGAATGCCTCCGTTGGAGTAAATAAATCCGGATTCGATATCTTCCTTAAGGAAGTATTCAAGAAAAGGTGCGGATGTCACTCGAAAGACAGTGCTGATAAGCGCCACCGCAGGAACTCCTGGCAATCGTTCCGCTAGAAACCTAGCTGTAGCCGTCTGCATTTCAGGATTTATCTGGTGAACTATCAGAGCCAAACGGTCGTGAGATGTAGAAAGTCTCGGATTGGCCCCAAATGCTTTGATCTCTCCATTGCCTCTTCGCGAGTATAAAGCGTCTAACGTACGCTTTAGATCCTCGGGCACTGACATCGCTTCTGCAACGCAGAAAGGATAGAGTTGCTGGTCAGCCTGCAGAGCTTTTCCGAACGCTTGGCCCGAGAGCTGTTCACGGATATTAGATTTTAGAAGATCCAGTGAGCCGCGAATTCTATCCTCGTTAACTGACGTTCTGAGCTGCGAACCGGATATCAGCTCATAATCGTATGAGTCCGCTAATTCTACAGAAGCGTCATCCCCAGCTGATGCCGTTTCAGGCCGTCTCGTCCTATTAGAGGAACTTGCACTTACCATGCGCTCTATCCTTAGGGTCCAGTAGCTCCGAGCCTAACGCGATTTATCCGACCAGGAGATTCTCTGAGAGATATTACCACACGCTTTCATTTCATATCATTTTTTTTATGAAGCGAGTGTCGCGTAGTGATGGGCACATTATAGTCAAACATGCCCGTGAGTAGGTGTATAAAGCTGGTATCAAGAGGGTAACCAATTGAAAGGAAATGGGTTTAGAGGGGGCCGCGCCTTGTTTTTCAGTTTTGTTTTCCTGGTCCACATTTCCAGCCACCTAATCTAATCCTTTATATTTATCAGGTCGAAGACTCTTCTGGGGGGAATGGATACCCCTATGAGGCAGTGGAATGGTCTTTGGCAAGTCACAAGGTAGGTGTTCGGTCGGTGCTCAACGCGCCACTTTCAGCGGCACCCATGCCCATCGCCATATCTGGAAGGGGATCATTCTACCTGTTCTGTCCTTACTGATTTGTTTTTGCGTCGAAGAAAAGAGCGCTTCCGCGACGCCAGAGACATGGTTTGCTCCGGTTATTACGGCGACTGGTAATAGCTCAAGCTCTTTTGGCTCGGCCGTAGCCTGTAGTAGCGAAGTCGGTGGCTTGGGTCACTCTTGGTTCGCGGTTGGCGCCCCTGACGAGAGTTCGGCGCAGGGTCGTGTGCATATTATGAAACCCAGCGGAGTTACGCAGGTCTTGCAAGCTCCGACCCCAAACAACAACTATAAATTCGGTTCTTTCCTGTCCTTTATAAGCGATATCAACGGAGACTCCTACGAGGATCTAGTTGTTGGTGAGCCAAACAATTCAGGAGTAGCCGGGAATATTTATGTTTATATAAGCAACGGAAGTAGTACAGCTCCCTTCACTTATTGTGGATCACAGACAGGGGCCGCTTCATTCGGAAGCTCTATACTGGCAACATCGAACTATTCATTAGGCACGGCGGAGATAGTAGTCAGCACTCCCTCGAGCTTCCTTGTTGAGTCGTTTGATGTAACGCATAATTTAGGCAGCTGCAATATCAACCCGACGGCTACTTATCAATCAACAGGAGCTGCGGCGTCCCGTTATGGACAGAGTATCTCTGAGATCGATGTTGGACAGAGTATCTCTGAGATCGATGTTGGCGTGGCGCCCGCAGTTAACATCCAGCTTTTGATAGGTTCCCCGGTTGGTGATGGAACATTGTGGCGAGCGCCTGCTTCAGCAGCTCCTGTGGCTGAAATTCTTGGTGTGCAACAGCAAGGGTTAGGGGTTGCGGTAGCCTCAAAAGCCACTTCGAATCTCTTTGGCTACTTGGCGCCTTATACCGCCTCTCCTGGCAATACAGTTTATGTCAAATCGCACGCCGGGGCTGTATTATCGAACTATTGTGAACTACCCATACTTATGGAGGACCTCCCCGATACCGCATCTCAATCGATGGCTCACTTAAACCAGGTATTCGGCACGTTTGTAGGTGTAACCACCGGTGCCACCTTCTGTAGCTATAGAGATGAAGCGACAACTGGTGGGTCTGTTGCGCTGTTTGGAGCCGAGGCCTCAAACTGTATAGCACCTAGGCAGATTAATAACTGCCAGTATGACGCGAACCAGCTTCAGGGGATCGCTTTAGCCGGGGGGGTAAGTTGCGTTACCACAGGTGGTGCCAAATTGTTAATGGTCGGATCTCCCGGCTTCGCTGGCAACGCGGGGCGTGTTGATATCTACGCGGAAGGGACTCAATCGAGTGCGGCAACTCCGTGTCCAACACCGACTTTCACATTCACTCCAACTCCAACATTCACGGCTACACCTACCGACACGCCTTTTAGTGAACCTACCGCGACAGCCGAGCCGGCAGTTACAGAGACTCCTCTTGCGGTAGATCCGAGCACTAGGAATCTGCCTCCACCAGAAGTTGTTCTTAATGGGCGAAATATCACCATGAGCATTCCACCAGCCACAAAGGGGCCGGGATTAGTCAATTTCCTGAGAAAATTTCTCAAACTTACCAGACGGCAAGCTGTTGCCGCAGCAGCCTCAACAAGCCTAAGAATATCTTGGACCGTTCAGCGGATTGGCGGGGCTGTCGTGGCCGCCGCGGAGCAAGAGGCACTAAGTAGCGACTCTAAAAAACGCGAGATCCAAACAAGGCGAAATAAAGTCGCGCTTCGTAACTTAAGTCCTGGCACGTACGCGGCATCATTTAGATTCGTCTTTTATGTGCAGAGCCCGAAGAAAATTGCCATTATGGGAAGGACTAGCGCTAAGGCCACGTTTAGTGTGAGGTAGTATTTTTGCCCCAATACTTTACCAAAGTCCTAGTTCGTATAGCCACCTGACTTTACAACAGATGTAAAAACGATATGTGGCTTAAGTATTTCCAGCTCGTTCTATCTCGATCCGGCTTTTCGGAGTAATAGGATAATCCATTAACTTATGAATCTTCGACACGGGCAAGTATTTAAGCCTAGCTATGTACTCGCTAAAGGAACTCTGTAATCGCTCAGTTAGCTTGCTAACAAAATGAGGCTGTTGAATTGTTACATCCTCCTGGTTTGCTGGTGACGTCCGCGAGCCTAAGAGAGACAGCGAAATGTTATCGAATTGCCGTGCTCTAAAGCCAGCAACGCCAATCACATAATCCCAAGTTCCAATCTGTTCGGAATAAGATGTGACGTGTGGCTGCTGTGCTAGGTACTCGTGAAGCAGGGGACGTAGCCCTCGCGGGAATCCACGCATACCAACCAGCACAAGGCCTCGTTGGGCAGAGATCCGGTTCGCGTCGATATTGAGAAGATCTCCGCAGATGACACCACGTTCCCTCAATTTCTTCATTCGGTAGTCAAGGGTGGAGAAGGGGACAGACATCTCCCTAGAGAGTCTCGCTAAAGATTCAAAGCCCGGTCTGCTGATAGCAAATAAGATCTCCCGATCAAATTCATCTGTGTGGACCAATCGGGAACTAACCTGGTAAGTGCTCTCGCTGCTTAAAATACGCTCAGGAAATAGGTATCTCTCACCAAAGACCGTCTGGCGAGTAACCACCGCGATCTCCTTGTCGTGAATCGTGGTTGGAAAACGGGATGAGAGTCTCGACTGCAGGTCCCAGAACTCCTCTGAGGAACGAGAGACTACTTCAACGAGTAGATCGTATCCTGAGTCAAGCTCGGTGACAGATGAGATATTACCACACCCATTCAGAAATCGCGTCAGTTCAGGCTGGGTAGCTTTGCCATCAGATGATAGAGATATCAAAAATGAGTGTTTGTTATACCCCAGGCGGAACGTGTCAATCATCAAGCGTCTTGAGAGTAAACTCAGCTTATTAAATTTCTTGCACGCGAGCTGTACCAGGTAAGGTTTACAGCCAAGTGCAGTCGCAAGCTTGATGACTGGGGTACCGGCATCGATTGAGAGAAGATAAAGAACTTTCTTCTCCAGTATCGTTAATGAGTGAGTCGCCGCCATGTTGTGTTTGAACCGAGCCTAGACAGCTATTAAGTTACAGCAGGCTAGCGCTGGATAATACAACTTAATAAGACTCTGATTTCTTCTCGGTAGGGTGCGGAGATCCTGTTACCGCTGGTACTACTTGTCGTACTCAAAAATCTCAATAAAGTGACTCAGCATTCGTTCTTTTACACTTTGTACAGGCGGCGCGATTCCAGTCAGCTCTTCTATGGAGGTAACCTTGATCTCTCCTAATCCACATGGATTAATCGAGGCGAAACGCTCAGAGCAGGTGTCAATATTTAAAGATAGTCCGTGTAGCGTGCACCACCTAGATATCCGCACCCCACTAAAAGCGATCTTTGTGTTTTCATCGATCCACACGCCAGTCTTTCCCGGTATTCTTATCCCGGTGACTCCGTTATCGCTCAGCGTTCTTAACGCTACCTCTTCCAGTGACCTCATATACCACCCAACATCGGTACGATGATGGTGCAGGTTAATAATCGGATAAAGTATAGCCTGCTCTGGGCCATGATAGGTGACGCTCCCTCCGCGTTCGACTGATACTACCGGTGTTCCGCTAGCTAGAAAATCAGCCTCACTCTTAAAGAGGTGTTCATCTAGAGTTGATGTGCCGCGTGTGTAAACAGGCTTATGAGAGCAGGCGAGGACTACGTCCTCCTGGGTTCCCTCTATCACCTTTCGGTGATAGAGGCGCTGTAGCTCTAAAGCCTTTGAGTAATCGATGACCCCTAGATCGTACACCTCTAGCGGATAGTGCCTTTCACCGCTCTCCACAGATTAACGGTCCTCTTTGTATGTTTAGCTTAGAAGTTAATAGGTCTTCCAAGTGCTAATGCCATCGCCTCCATGACCGACTCAGATAGGGTCGGATGTGGGTGGATGGTATCAACTACACTCGCGGCTATTCCCTCATGAGAGCGGATCACAGCGGCCTCTGAAATTAGTTCCGTAGCCTCTGCGTGAATGATATGTACGCCAAGAACCTCTCCAACCTGGTCATCGATAATAACCTTGATAAAGCCGTCTTGCTCTCCGATAGCAATAGCCTTTCCGATAGCTTGGAACGGGATCTTTCCAACCCTGTACTTAATACCACGCTCCTTCGCTGCGCGCTCGGTTAAACCAACCGACGCGACCTGTGGCTGACAATATGTACAACCAGGAATGTTGTCGTATTTCATCGGATGTTTGGATTTTCCGGCCGCTACCTCTGCTGCAACGATCCCTTCGTGGCTAGCTTTATGAGCTAAAGCCGGTCCACCAGCTACGTCACCAATCGCGTAGTGATGCGGGATATTTGTACGCATTAACTCATCAACCTTAATGAAGCCTCGGTTCATCTCGATACCAACTTTCTCTAGGCCGATATTTTCGGTATTCGGCGAGATTCCGATTGCTATTAGACAAGCATCTCCGCTCCATTGCTCCTCTGAGGTCTTGCCCTTTAAAGTCGCGGAGACGGTTTTGCCAGTTCTCTTGAGGTTCTGTACTCCAGTGCCTGTCTTTATCGTCATGCCGTTCTTCGTGAAGATCTTCTCAAGAGTTTGAGCTACCTCTGTATCCTCCACCGGCAAGATCTGGTCTGCCATCTCAACAACGGTTACTTGAACGCCTAGAGAGTTAAAGAAATAAGCGAACTCGATACCGATTGCTCCCGCGCCGATAACTAGCAACTTAGAAGGTGTGCGCTTATTCTCTAGGATGGTTCGGGATGTGTGAATAACCTCTCCGTCGATATCAACGCCGGGGAACTGGCGAGGTCGAGCGCCAGTGGCGATGATGATATCTTTATAGGAATAGGTGGTCGTCTTCTTTGATGAGTCGGTCACTACGAGGGTGTTGCCCTTTTCTATCACACCGTTGCCCATGATGACCTCAACCTTATTCTTGCGCATAAGGTAGCTGACTCCCCCTGAGAGCTTGCTCGCCACATCACGCGAACGGTCGATGATCTTCGGCATATCAAAGCTGAGCTTGCCGGTCTCAAAGCCAAAGGTGCTGGCGTGCTTCATGTCGTTCCAGAGCTGAGCTGAACGTAATAACGCCTTTGATGGGATGCATCCCCAGTTAAGACACACACCACCCAGAGCTTCACGCTCAACGATCGTTACCTGGCGACCCAACTGAGACGCGCGGATTGCCGCAACGTATCCACCAGGTCCAGAACCTAAAATGATAAGATCTTTTGATTGAGTAGCCATAGCTCGTATCGCTCCAAAAAAAGTAATCAGTCGCGACCCCGTGAGGAGGTGTGGTTACATCCCCCTCGAAACTCGTCACGTAGGTCGTGCCCTCTTAATAATGTGGGAGAGACTACCCCTTCCAAGGTGGCGACCGCAAGACATCAGACTGCAATAAATTCGGATGATTAGCATCACGTCATAGCTCGATCGACTACGCCGTGATAACCTGCCTGATATGGCCACCAAAGGTAAGATTAATATCCCTGAAAGGGAGGTTGAGTTCCGTTTCTCGCGGGCGGGCGGCCCGGGGGGGCAGAACGTAAATAAGGTTGAGACTAAGGTCTCGGTGGTTTTTGATTACGTAAACTCCACCCGTTTAAGTTGGGAGCAAAAAGGAAGGATCGGAGCAAATGTAGCGGTGCGGGCAAGATTAGACGCTGATGGTAAAATCGCTATCTCAAGTCAGGAGCACAGAACCCAGGCTTTAAATAGAGATGAGGCGATTAAGAAGCTCAACGAGTTGATCAATTTAGCCCTGTTCATACCAAAGAAGAGGGTTCCAACGAGAAAAACTCGTTCGAGTCAGAGAAAGCGCGTAGAGAGTAAGAGAGTTAGGGGTGCAACCAAAGCGGTTCGAGGAAGAGTGCGAGACGGCGAACAAGATTAGCGGTGTAACAGCTAGTGCCTAGCGCCAGGCCCAGCCATCTCAAGACGTTCTTTGCGTTTCTCCTTCTCCTGTTTATCTTTCACGGCTGCGTCCTGAGGCGCATCCTTAGTTTCAGGCTTTGCTTGAGAGGTGTTTTTCTGTTGGCCAGGCACTGGCGCCGCGTCGCGCATCCCGAGTAGCCTTAAAATAAAGCGCTCGATCATTTTTAAAATATTGCCGATGAAGGCCATCAGCTTATTCATGATCCCGCCGTCGTAGCGGTAGAATGGGTTTTTGAAAAGCCCCATCTTTCCGTTTTCAGGTGATTTGGATGTATCCGCTCGGCTGCGGCTATTGGTTAGAGTGACAGTAGATTTGTCGGGGCCGCTTGGAATTGTCTGTGTAGCCCTCCGCTCCGATCTTGAGGAGACCCGCATTACGTCAGAGGCTGATATTGATGCACTTGACAAGTCGGCCTCATTTGCGGGAGCGAGCTGGTCTGGTGTTAGTGCGGTCTTTTTCGAGGCAGAGAGTTGCGAGAGGTCAGTTACCTCAGCAGCATTCCCGCACTGTGTCTTTCGATCTGTCGACATTCGATTAAATCCGACGTTAACACAGTAAGTTATGGTCGTCTTGTGGAAAAATGTAGCCTAGACGGGAAATTGAAGTCGAGTGTCCCAGCATAGGCCTAGCAACCGTAATTGCGGTAACTGGTCGAAATGTGTGGAAGTTTTACTGGAGATTGGGTAGAACTTCCGGCGCTTTTATTTGTTTTATGCTCAAACAACGGTACTGGTCCTATCATGCTAAGAACCCTTTTATTGTCCGCTTTAGCGTTAGCTTTCGCATCATGTAATTCGAGTGATATTAAGGAGGCGATTAACATAGCGGATGGAGTTCCCCGGAAAACAATCGACACCGATATCCTTGGGGTTAACGCGTTTGCTAATGATGGTCGATTTGGCTCAGCTTCGGCTCAGTTCTCAGAGGTAAGATCAACGCTGCGTCTTAGGTTCGTCAGAGTTCTTATCCAGTGGGATTCAAACGTCCAACCTAGCCCGGGAGACGCGCCGAATTTCGGTTTCTATGACTCGCTCATCAATGCGCTGCCCGGTGGAATCGATGCGCTCTTGATCCTTAATGGAACTCCAGCATGGATGGGTGACTCAGCAAACTGGATCGGGGGAGATCCTCGTCGCACCTTTGTAGAGAAGTGGGTCGCTCCAGTTGTGAGTCGCTACGGAGGTAATGGCAGAGTGATAGGCTTTCAGGTAGGTAATGAGCCTAACCAGAACAACCGCGACAATCAAAATCTGGGATTAGTTAGCGATGCCGCAGCTTACGTAGATCTCCTGAAGATGAGTCACGCTGTAATCGAATCAATCGCTCCAGCGAAGTTAGTGGTCACGGCGGCAACTACAGCGATCAATCAAAACTTTCCAGCGAGCCTTGATTATAACCGAGCAATGCGCGATGCGGGAGCTCAGGATTATGCGGACATTTGGGCGATTCATTACTATGGTAAACAGTACGAGAATTTAATTCGTCCAGGCGGTGTGCGTGATTTTGCTAATGGCTTATCTAAGCCGATCTGGGTGACTGAAAGTGGTGCTCAGGGCGTAAATAAGCAGCTTGCCTACGGAGAAGAGGTTTGGCCTTATCTGCGCGAAAAGATTCCCGGAATTCAGAGGATCTATCAGTATCAGTTCACAGAGGCCACGCCGCCAGAGTCGACATATGGGTTAAGGAATCTCTCTGCTGATACGGCGCTTTCTGACCTGTACATATGGTTGCGAGACCGGTAAAGTCCGGGGCTCCTGATCTATCTCTTTAGAGTTTTGTGTTCTCACATAGCAGTTCAACTTCCCAAATAGATGTCGCCGCGAGAACTCTAGTGTTGGAGCGCTATAGGGCAGTTACGACTGGTCTATACGAGGCGGTACAGAACGTTTTCTTGCTCCTTATATTGGTGCGCTGGTTTAATGGCGGAAGCTTTGAGAAGTCGTTGGTCGCCTCAGCACCGCAGATGGGGTTATTGTTTGCGCCGCTTGTACTGTTTCTGACGAGAGTCTCTCGTGTAACAGTAGCGCAAAGCGCCGCGGTTCTCTTCGGTTGCGGCGCGGTATCGATGGCTGTGGCTTCGCTAGTTCAATCAAGTTTATTGTTCTCCGCATGCGCCACACTCGCTGTTGTTCTGTGTGCCGCGACGACACCGCTCTTCACGACCATTTACGCCCAGAATTATTCGGCAACTACCCGAGGCCGGGATTTCGCCCGCTCAAATATAATACGTGTTGGAGCAAGTATTCTCTTTGCTTCCGCCGCAGGGTGGTTTCTTTCTGGTAATCTGGAGCGATATCCGTATCTTCTTGGGATAGTCGCGGCGGCGATGGCAGGAGCGGCCCTTTTTTCCTCTCTTTTACCGGTTCAGGTAGGAGTATCTAATACTAGGTCAGTTTTTTCGTGTTTCCGTTATCTTAAGACTGACGAGGTCTTACGTGGAACAATCATCGCATGGATGCTCCTAGGCTTCGCCTTTTTAATGATGGTGCCGCTTCGAGTGGAGTATCTGGCGCACGAGCGCTACGGGCTGAAGCTTTCAGAAGGGCAGGTAGCTTTGATTATCTCCGTGGTGCCAAATATATCGCGGCTTATCAGTAATCCATTCTGGGGCAGGGTGTTCGACAGAGTTGATTTTTTTACCTTAAGAATCATTCTGAACATCACTTTTTTAATCGGGATGCTTGGCTTTTTTGCCACAGATTCCTGGCCTCTGCTCATCATCTCAGCCGCAATTTTCGGCATCGGCACCTCAGGGGGAGACCTGGCTTGGAATCTTTGGGTGACCAAGTTCGCTCCTGCAGATAAGGTTTCAGATTACATGGCAGTACATGTGTTTTTCACCGGTATTCGCGGCGTTTTAGCGCCCCCAGTCGGATTTTTTCTGGCTCGATACTTAACGCTCCAACAGATGAGCTTTCTGAGCGCTGGGCTGATGATGGTGTCTATTTTGGTGATCAGTCGGATGAGGCGCTAGTAGTGTCGGAGGCAAGCGACTGAAGAGAAGTCGCGGGGGCGACATTTGCGACCGCCCAAGTGTTGACGTTTGGGTCAATCTCCTATAAACACGTTGCGAATTTGATTTATCGGCTAATCGTGTTCATAGGAGAAAAACGACGTTGGGAAAGGTATCTTTTCGAGGCAGGATCCTCGTTATCGGTTGTGGTTCAGTAGCGCAGTGCACGCTTCCCATTCTTTTTGAGCAGTTTGATATAACTCCGAGCCAAGTCACGGTTATAGATTTCGTTGATAATCGTTCCCGCATCAAGTCAATCATCAAGAGTGGTGTGACTTACCGTCAGGAAAAGATCACCCCCAAGAATTACACGGAGATCCTTAGTAACCACCTCTCCGCGGGAGACGTATTGATCGATCTCGGTTGGAATATAGAGACGATAGCGCTACTCGAGTGGTGTCGCGACAATAATGTTCTTTTCGTTAATACATCAGTAGAGACCTGGGATCCGTACGTGCAAGAGGAGCGCCGCGACCCTCGTGACCATACCCTATACGTAAGGCAGATGGCCTTGATGGAGATGGTCAAGAAGTGGGGAGATAACAAAGGCCCAACAGCAATAGTTGATCACGGAGCTAATCCAGGTCTTGTTTCTCATTTTACCAAGCATGCGCTTAAGCAAATTGGCGAGAAGATCGTTACAAGTAAGCCAAGTGATGCACGCGTAAAAGCCTTAGAGAAGGCGTTAGCGGATCGCGACTTCAAGAACCTGGCTCATCTAGCGGGCGTTAAAGTGATTCATATCAGTGAGCGCGACACACAGGTCGCGTCGCAGCCAAAGCGCGTTAATGAGTTCGTTAATACATGGAGTATCGAGGGGCTCTACGAAGAAGGCGTTGCTCCTGCTGAGATGGGGTGGGGAACGCATGAGCGTTCACTTCCGCCGGGGGCCGCGGTATTTGAAAATGGTCCAAGGAATGAGATCTGCCTCTCTTCGCTCGGTGTTAACACGATGGTTCGTTCATGGGTTCCAAGCGGGCCGATCGTTGGAATGGTTATTAGACATGGCGAAGCTTTTGGAATCTCTGACCGCTTAACTGTTTGGGATGGTGATAAGGCGGTTTATCGTCCGACTGTTCATTACGTATATTCTCCATGTGACGCGGCAATCGCATCGCTCCATGAGCTGCGCATGCGGCAGTATGACCTGCAAAATAATCTGCGTATTATGAGCGATGAGATCGTAGATGGTTGGGATGAGTTGGGTGTTCTAGTTATGGGACATGACTTTAACTCTTGGTGGACCGGCACAGTGCTAGATATTCACAAAGCGAGAGACCTTGTACCGAATCAGAACGCCACGACGGTCCAGGTAGCGGTGTCGGTGGTAGCGGCAGTTCAATATATGTTGAAGCATCCTAACGAGGGCTTCTGTTTACCTGATGATATTGATGAGAGAGAGATATTAGAGGCTGCTAAGCCTTACCTTGGAAAGTTTGTTTCTGAGCAGACAGATTGGAATCCGCTAAAGTCGCTTGATATGTCGTACACTGCGTATGGACGTCCGCGTCCAGCACAGGAAGACGAGTGGCAATTCGGTACATTTAGCCTTGGGGCGGGGATTCTGGGGTAAGTAAAAACTCCCCCGGTTCCCCTATAATAACATCCGCCCAAGCCCGCTCCAGTATCTCCCTCGGCCGGAATCCCCAGAGCACTCCTACAGCCTTCATCCCCGCGCGTTTGGCTGTTTCGATATCGATCTCGGAGTCGCCAACAAAGATACATTCGCTCGGAGCGACGTTGAGCTGCTTAGCTATCTCTAGAGCAGCGTCAGGGGCCGGCTTAATTGGAGTTCCGGCGCGTTCGCCCCGAACCTCGGCGAATTGGGTATTGGGAAAGAACCATGACACGCATTTTTTTGTAAAGTCATCGCGCTTGTTAGAGAGGACCGCTATTTTAAAACCGCTGCTGATTAGTTTGCTCAGCAGCTCAGGTATTCCCGCGTATATGGAGGTCTCTTTGTTCCAATTCGCGGAGTAGAGCTTGCGATACTCTTCAATAAGTTCCGAGAGCTGTTCAGCGGAGATCTCTTTGTCCGGCATGATCTTCCGCACAAGATTTGAGATTCCATCACCTACTAGCTCCTTATATCGCTCTGTCGGCAGCGCTGCGTATCCGTGGTTCTGAAGAACTGAGTTAGCACAGAAAGCTATATCGGTGATTGAGTTTATAAGCGTTCCATCAAGGTCGAATATAACTGCTTTGTAAATTGGGGTGTGGATCGTCATGGTGGGGTTTAAACTAGCATAAAGATGAAGAGGAGGAGAAGGAGTGGAAGAGAAGGTATGAGATTATAAATAGCTCCATCAGTAGACTTATTGTAACCTAGGTCCGTCCGGTAAGGGACGCTCAATGAGTTCCCAAAACCATCTTACAGGAGAGAAATTATGAACATAAAACAGGCACTTTTTTTCGCAGGGCTCGTTGCCCTCAGTTTCGCTGGTGCTCAAGCCGCTTTCGCGGAAGGTGAGAAGCGAGTCGAGATCTCGCCCACTGAGAGCTCTATTACATGGGTAGGGCGTAAAGTCACCGGCTCTCACTCCGGCACCGTGCCTCTAAAGAGCGGAGAGGTTTTAGTTGAGGGGAACTCAATTAAATCAGGAACCTTCGGAATCGATCTCGCTGGGGTTAAGGTAACAGACATCACCGACGCTAAAAACAACGCTAAGCTAGTCGGGCACCTAAAGTCGCCTGATTTCTTCTCGGCCGATCTCTTCCCTACGGTGCAGTTCACTATTGATAGCGCGACCCCTTTGGAGAAAGTTTTGCCAACAGGCGAGAATACAACTATAAAGGGAACTTTGGCTATCAAAGGGATCTCAAAGTCAATCGAGTTCCCAGCGCAGGTTGGATTAAAAGATGGAGTGGCAGAAGCGCGTGGTAAAGCCAAGCTTGATCGCACCCAGTGGGATATTCGCTACGGCTCCGGGAAATTCTTTCAAGGATTAGGTGATAAGTTAATCTACGATGAGTTCGAGGTAGATTTTAACTTGAAGGGTAAGTTGGTAGGGTAGTTAGGAAAGAGTAGCAAAACCTCGTTTACGCGAGGTTTTGCTCTGTAACGGCGCTGAACGCGCCGTTTTGCCGCGCTGCCTTAGGTCGATGCCGCATTTACTGAGTAGTTACCTTTCAGATACTATCATCGGCAGTTCTTCGTGCCACTCAATCCTTTCAAGTCCCAGTCGAGTAACTTTTTGTGGCTCCATTTGCACTAAGCCGAAGGAGTCCCGAGTTAGGCCTAGGTTAACAACGATCATCTGCCGGTCCTTAATCTCCATGATCGGATTAGAAGTTGAGTTCTGGCTGAGATCTGGCAACAGACCAACTACGCCCATCTGTAGAAGATAGTCATAGCTCTCTTTAGGCCTCGGCAACACGGCCACACCCCATACACCAGATACTATAAAGGGCTCATCATCCATCTGGCCTACCATTGAGACAGCTTCATAGGCCTTGGATAATAGCGCCGAAGCGCCCTTAATCTCGGTGTCTCCCTGACGGCGTTCAACCGAGCGCCCGATAGCGTCTGAATGAATTAAATAACGACCGATCGACTGCAGAGAATTTAGCGAATCCAAGTATGCAGAGGGCGTCCAAAATAGATCGATAAACAGCTCCGAGCTGTGCGGAGTGAAACTAACAAGAGCACCGGCATGGCCCTCAAATACGTATTCACATGGGGGCTGCGCGCACGGGACGGTTAAGCTGGCCGCCGCAGAGGAGTTAAGTCCCGCTGATGATGGAATAGTCACGACGCCAGAGCCTTCGGCTTTTTGCACAGCGCACCCTTGCCTCAGGCTTACTAATTTGGCCAATTCCCCAGTTGCTGGGACTTTTAACGAAGAGATAAACAGCCGTGTTTCATCTGCCGCGTTAAATTTAGCACACCGGGCTACTTCCCTGGTCGAGAGGCTGCCTCCACGGGCTCGCTGAAGCTGCTGTTTGGTCGATACTGTGTGAGATATCTGACGCGTTGGGAAAAACTGATGGAGCTGCGTATTAAGCCAGCAATCATGAGGATTTAATCTCATCTCTTCATAGCGATGAAGAGAGCTTTCGGGTCGCTCGCAAGCCTCTTTCGCTACAGATTTTAAGTCTTTAAATCCGGCTGCTCTGAAAGAACTCGCAATTTCTTTCGATTGATGGTTGAGGTCCGCCTGACCTAGTGGTCTAGCTAGTACAATGCGAGATAGCGGAGATGTGATCTGATTGTTGAATGGAATCATACTGCCCATAAGCATAATAGACCCATTTTTCTCGCAGTCAAATGAAAAAAAATCGGTCGTGCTACTCCAGCCCAGTAGCCAACAGCAACCAGCGCTGCTCTACAGGCGCGCCAGATCTGCGGTTCATGCCGATCTGCGTCCAACTACGCGCTTTAAAGATAAAGTGAATCAGGCCGTCTTTGGCTTGAGCCCCAGGTGGTGGATTTGGATCCCCAGCTCCTTTGCTCGCTGATGTGTGTAGTACTTGATCAAAGGAATCGCTACCAGAGCTCTCTATTAGCCTTGCTCGGATGAACTTGCCATCCATTGAGAGGACGGCTTCAACCGTCGCAAAGCCGCTCATCTGCCGTATCTGCGTCGCTGACAGATTCTCCCATCCTTGGGATCTTAACTGCGTAAAAACCTGTATAGCTACACGCCTAACAAAGCTGGCATATATATTTGCTTTAGCGTTTAACAGAGTAATGTCGCCGTCAGGGAGATTAGGGAGGTGATCGCTTATTCCAGCGCTGCCAAAGAATGCCGCGCCGGATCCGGCTGGACGCGAGAATGCTTGGTAATCAGACAGGCTCTTTTGCGGGGCAGACTCCGCGCTTTGAGAGGATGAAGCGGTGTTTCTGGGGGTGTTTCCAAATTTAAGTGCTAAGGTTGAGTCGTCTAGTTTGAGGTCTTTAAGGTGTAGCTCTGATTTGTTTTGTGGTCCCTTGGGTTCGTTAGTTTTTGGCTTAGCCTCGGGATCTTTAGTTTTAGGTTCGTGTGCAGGCGCTTCCTGCTTTGGCTTCGGCTGGTCTGCCTTGCTGCTTTTGGGAGATTCTTGTTGCTTGGCCTGAGGTTGATTGCTCTGCGGTTGACTGTTTTGCGGGCCCGGAGCTCCGCCGCCATCACCTCGACGGATCTGCTCAACTGGAGCTTGTGAGTCTTTGTCTGATAGTCGAGTTGTGTTTTCAGGAGGGGGCTTAGAGGGTTGATCTGAGGGGGATACTATCTGGGGGCGATTGGTTATGGCAGTTGGCGGCTCAATCGTTACCTCAATCGTCGAGACAGTTGGTGGATGCGGGGCTCTTGTTCCCAGAAGGATGATAACCATGATGACGTGGAGCCCGAGGGATCCCAGAAGACCTATCTGGTCGTGATTGTTGGGAAAGGGGCGTATGTGTTTGCGGCGTTTCATCTTAGCCTATCGAGGTTACCAGACGGCAGCTGTAAGGGGTATATCTTTAACCGGCTCGCTGGCACATTCCGTCGATCTTATGATACGATCGGGCCTTATCGCCCGAAAACTGCAGCGGGCTTATTGGGAGAGAGAGGCATGATCGGTCCAGTTCAATTAGGAATCTTAGGTTTAATAGTAGTGCTCCTTTTCGGTACAAAGAAATTGCCTGAGCTCGGTTCTGGCCTTGGAAAGGCTATCAGTAACTTCAAGAACGCCTACCGCGAGGGTGCAGAGATAGACGTAACGCCAAAGGTAACCGAAGGAGATTCTTCCTCTAATGGTAAGGACGGAGCTGCCTAGTAAGTGTTTAGGTGTCTATTTCGCTCGACCAACTGAGAATACTCTAGCAGAGAAGAAGGTGACTTCTTGAGCCTCGGCGTCCTGCAGAAACAACGCCACGGAGAAAGCGACCTTCTCTCCGGCTTTTATAGAAGCATCGCTTGCGCTCAAGGCGCTCTGAAACTTTTTAACCGTATCTAGAGACAGGTCCGAGATCTTCTCGCGTGAAAGGGCCGAGCGTAGCGGTGCGCGTGCCTTAACCAGCAGTTCGCCCCTTGAGTTAAAGCCGAGAGCCTCTATCGAAACATCCTCATAGGTTTTATCGCTCGTGTTAACCACGACGCCTCGTACCACAGGAATGGACTCTTTTGATTGCGTCTTTTCAAGCGTTAGGTTTAGATCCTGCACCGATACCCCAGGTGGAGGCAGCTCAGCGGTTCTGCCGGCGATAAATCCAGGTACCGTTGCCCGATATATGGAGTCTATCGCGCTTGGAAACACGCGGCTTAGCAATCCAACGATACAGAGAATTGCTAATGACCCAGCTAGCGGAACACATAGGCGCAACATCCCCTGATTCCTCGGAGAAAACCCGCCTAATGTCCTGTTTAGGAGCCCCGAGACTCTAAGATCTCGCGAAGGTTTCGATTCCGGTGATCCTGTAAGCTCGCGCGCGCTGTTGGTGGGTTTTCGCGGATCCTCTACCGGTTCATGATTTACTTGATGTTCTAAAGCGTTAACCAACTGGGCGTTCTCTGGAGTTGTTGAGATTGGTGAGTCGGCTTTGTCTTTCTGCGCAGTATCCGCAGGGTTGTCAAAAAGTGAGAATGGATCTGTCGCCTCGATCTCTTCTTGCTTAATCTGCGCGACTAGTGCTCGGGCCTCGCTGCGGGTAAGAGATGATGAGTGCCGACGCGAAGCGGTTGGCCTAAATCCAAGAATAGAAAGACCAGCGCGACTTTCAACTGTATCCGTAGGGGCGTTTTGACCGAAGCTTTCAAGCTCTGGGATCTCGCCTAGTGTGAAATCGCTTGACTTAAGAGGCTCCTCGCTGACATGAGCCGAGGTAGTCTGGTAGCCATCGTTATTTCTTGGGATTGAAGTTTGATCGTCCTGCAGGACCCAGCGGCTGGAGGGCTGTGGCGCTGGCGCTTCTGTTTTATTGTCTTGCTTAGCCTCAAATACCGAGTCGCATCGAGAACAGTGGAAGCGGGGAGTTTCGTACGATGCGATAAGGCTGCTCTCGACTGCGAACTTGGTCTTGCAAGAAGGGCATGAGATAACAACATGCGGCTCGGATGTTGTTGGGGTTGATTCGTTGTTGGTGAATTCGGCTTCGTCCATCGTCTCTTCAGACATTCTCTTTGGAAGCATCGCGCAGTCCCTATATATCGATCTAATAGCGCTCTTCCAACAAAGCTTAAGATGCCGGAACGGGCGCAAATGGGCTAGGCTGTGAGAAATTTTCTATCTAACAACCCGTATTGATTAGAAGTATAAATTGTATCACGAGATGTCGCTACCCATGATTTTAGGTGGTAGGTTGGGATTAGCAGGTGCTATTGATTTCATCAATTAACATAGATAATCCACCAGAGATATTTTTACCATGAACCATAGACGCAATCGCCCCAATAAATTTGATCGTAAGCCACGAAGAGCCGACCATGGTCATAGTAGACCAACGCGGACTAACGAAGCTGGACAATCCAGTGTCAGTGGAGACTTTATTATGGGACGCAACTGCCTTCAGGAGTTGCTAAAGCATGATCCGAAAAGGATTAGAGAGGTTTTTTTAGCTGATTCCAGAGAGGGTGTGGCCGCAGGAAGAAAGAGCGCAATCCGTGAGTCTCTGGAAGACGCGGGTGTAATCATCCGTGAAAAGAGCAGGGCTGAACTGGACCAGATGGTTCAATCGGATTCCCACCAGGGCGTAGTTGCTCGAGTGAACCCGAGAACTCACCTATCTTTTGACCAGCTAATTGATATGGCGCGACAAGATGACCCGATCAAGATTGTCGCGATTGATGGAGTTTTAGACCCTCAAAATATAGGGGCAATATTAAGGGCGTCTGAGTGCTTCGGAGTGGATGCCGTAATCTGGTCCAAAAATAGGGCCGCTCCACTGGGCCCGGTTGTTTCGAAGGTGAGCGTGGGGGCTAGCGAATTGGTCCCACTCTGTCCCGTCCCCAATCTTCACAGGGCGATAGAGGCATTAAAGGAAGTTGGGGTATGGAGTATAGGCGCTGTGGTGGCGCCGGACGCAGCGTCGCTAGATTCGTTTGATCCACCTAAAAAGTGGGTCCTAGTGATGGGCTCAGAAGGTGAGGGGATTCAGCGTTTGATAGAGGAGCGGCTGGATTTTAGGGTGTATATCCCAATGTTTGGCTCGATCTCGTCTCTTAATGTGTCTCAGGCTACTGCGGTGTTTTTGAACAGGCTTCACCGGCAGTAGACAAAACCCGTTAGTTAAAGTAGCTTAAAGGAAGCGTTTCAAAGGCTGCCCTTAGTCAGGGTGAGTTTGATGTGTTTCTAAAGGCAGGTTCTACTTCTAGCAGCGGGCCCACAGTATGTCGACAGCAGAGCAGTTCTCTCGTTTTTTTGAGGTCAAGCTCGACCTTTTTGATGGACCGATAGATCTCTTGCTGCACCTGGTGAAGAAGCGTGAGCTGCCGATTGAAAAAGTATCTCTGGCAGAGGTTACTGGGCAGTATCTTGAGTGTATTAAGTCTTTAAAGTACTACGACGTAGAATTGGCTGCAGAATATCTGGTGATAGCGGCAACGTTGCTATCGGTGAAGGCTAGTGTGCTCCTAAACGACCCAGTTGAGTTAGTCATTGACGAGACCGGAGCTCTGGTAGATCCACAAGAAGAGTTGTTGAGACGTCTCCGAGAATTGGAGACATTCCGAGCGGCAGCAGGAGATTTAGCGGGTCGCCCAACGCTTGGCAGTGAAGTTTTTGCCGCGCCCGCTAAGGGGAATAAAATTGATCCAGCTTTGATACCGCTTGCTGATCATCAGTCTGAGCTTCTTGTGCAAGCGTTTCAACAGGTCTTGTCACGGCTCGGAGAGAAGGGCCGGGTATTCTCGATAACCATCGATTCTGTTTCCGTAGTTGAGCGCATGCGGTTGGTAGTAGATACGCTACGCTCGTGTGGTGGAGCGGCAACATTCGCTGGATTGCTAGCCGGACGCAGAGATAAAGCCGCGGCAATCGGAGTTTTTATAGCTCTTTTAGAGCTCTGTAAGCGCAGAATGATAGCAGTAGAGCAGCAGGGACCTAATACTGAGATTCAAATCAGGCTGGCTGACGTGGAGGTGGATACATCGTCCGTTCCGCAGAGCGATGAGGAGCTTGATGTGGTGGCAGCTTAAGACGAGCAGGAATAGTTTGCCCGTTTTTATTTATTGATCGTGAACCAGGGGAAGTAAGATGGAAAACGAGATGGAGACGCCAGTAAAAGAAGACAACTCAGGTTCTACCAAATCGGAGAGTTGCGAAATCGTCGTTTTGGAAACTGTTGCCGCAGCCGCTAACAGTGAGGAGCAGGATTTTGGATCGCCGGCCCCTCAGGAAGCCTCTTCTGCTGAGCAGCCACAAGCAGCCATACTCTCCGAAGAGGAGCAAGTGGCGCTTCTAGAGGCGCTTCTGCTGGCTAGTGGCGATCCCCTTTCGATCGCGCGAATTCAGGATGTGATGGGACTAACCAAGGGTGAAGTCTTGGCTCGGGCTGATAAGTTGCAGGCATCGCTTGCTGGAACAGAGCATGGAATAGAGCTGATAGTAGTCGCGGAGAAGTTGCAGCTTCGAACAAAGGCGGCCTTCGCGGAACATGTCAGGCAGTTAATGGCGGTTAAGCCGCGTAAGTTATCGCAGGCTGCCCTTGAGACCCTCGCAGTAATCGCCTATCAGCAACCGGTGGTTAAGAGCGAGATCGATAAGATCCGCGGAGTAGATGTAGCGCCGACTCTAAAGACCTTACTTGAGCGGAAACTGGTTAAAATCATCGGATATCAGGCTTCAGTTGGGCAGCCAGCTCTTTATGGAACAACAGAAGATTTCCTTCAGGTGTTTGGATTAGCCTCGCTATCATCTCTCCCAGCTTTGCAGGACCTAAAGGCCCTGGTGAAGGAGCCGGGCGAGGCGGGTGGAGCTGGGGATGAAGAGCAATCAGAGGCCGCTGTCAGCGAGGGCGATGATGAGGTTGTGGAGCAGACTCCGCCTGAGTCGCCAGAGAACATTGGCGCACAGATAGTTCAATAGATAAGACTAGAGGTAGCTTAATCCCTCTAGATCTCGTAAATATACCAAAGCGGGCCGCAGCGTCTTATTGGTATACCCTTTATCAAAACTCAGGATTCCTCATGTCTCAAGTACGTTTACAGAAATTTCTCGCGGAGTGTGGTGTTGGTTCCCGTAGAAAAATGGAGCAGTTCATTATTGAAGGTCGGGTGCGAATAAACGGCCTGGTCGTAACAGAACTGGGAAGAAAAATAGATCCTGAAAACGACAAGGTGGAGGTTAATCGACGCCGGGTTCATGCAGCGCCTAAAGGAATCATGTTGCTCAATAAGCCTCGAGGGGTAGTTTCCACTTTGAGCGATCCTGAGGGCCGTAGGAGCATCGCTGATTACCTGACTAAGCATTATAGCTCATACTTTCCAGTAGGAAGGCTAGATTGGGATTCAACGGGTCTGATGGTATTAACAAACGACGGCGAGATAGCTGAGCGTTTGATGCATCCGCGTTACGGATTTGAGCGGATTTACCACGCGCGACTAGAAGGAGCTGTTTCTGCGGAGGTTCTGGGTAAACTAGAGCGTGGAATTAGGCTGTCCGACGGAATGGTTAAAGCCAGCAGCACTATTCTTCGTAACGATGACAGCTCAACTTGGGTTGAGGTTAAGATCAACGAGGGACGTAATAGGGTTGTGCGCCGAATTTTTGATAAGCTCGGGCATCCTGTAATGAAATTAAAGCGGATTGTTTACGGGCCTTTTAAATTGGGTCGCTTGCAAGTTGGACAGGTGCGGGTACTTAACGGAAAAGAGTACCAAGATGCTCGTCTGAAGGTGATGCGTGCTAAAGAAGCAGCAGAGGAGACTGAGCGTGAGATGCCACGCGCTAAGCCGGTTGATAAGCCAGAAGCAAGGCCAAGCAGTAAGTTTCGTGAGGAGCGATCTCAAGGAGAGCGAAGATCCGGTGGAGAGAGAAGATCGGGCGGAGAGCGGAGATCTGGAGGTGCGCGGAGATCTGGTGAAGAGCGACGATCCGGCGGAGAGCGGAGATCCGGCGGAGGAGGACGCTCCGGCGGTCGACAACGCTACGGTGAGCGTCGTGGTCGGAACCCTAGGAGGTCAACCGACAAATAGACTTCAAATGGACACGGCCAATCTCTGAGGACACGGGAAAACAACTTCGCTTAAGCGAGCTTTTGCCGGCCTTCCCTAGGTATTGCTAACCATCCGTCGAAACGTAGCCGGATTCCCCGCGTATATCCCGGGCTTAGTTATGTCTTTCGTCACAACGGCGCCCGCCCCGATAACGGCACCATCACAGATCTTTACCGGCAGGATAGTCGCGCCTGAGCCGATTGAGACTTTTGAGCCGATCAAAGTTCCTTTCCAGTCCTTTGGGTCGCGCGAGGGCGCGCCAGCTTTAAACAGGTCGTTAACAAACATCACCCCGTGAGCGATAAAGCAATCGCTACCTATTTCAACACCTTCACAGATAAATGTGTGAGATTGAACTCGAGTACGTTGACCGATCTTAACGCCTTTCTGGATCTCTACAAAAGGCCCAACAAAAACATCATCGCTTAACTCGCACCCATAGACGTTGCTTGGCTCGATAATTGTTACGCGCTCACCGCACTTAATATCCTTAATAGCGGCTTTTAGTATTCGTGGCTCACCCATCTTTAATTCCTTTACTTGTTGAATCCCTTTCGATCGAATCTAGCTATAACCCAAGGCTTTAACATCTGGTACCAGCCTTTGAAAGGTTTAATCTTTGAGTACGGAGCTTTGCCCCCTGGGTAACGCATGGTAATCGGAACCTCAACACTGCGAATCGATCTGTCACGTAATATCTTACCGTAAAGGTAATACTCGAATCCGTATGTGTCTAACGATGATGACCTCCAATCAAATGTGGCGCGCTTAAAGAGTTCCAGCTTGTAAGCTTTATAACCACAGGTGGCATCGGTTAGCTTGATGCCGTAAAGAAGCCAGACAAATAGATTGACCATCGGGATGCTCAAGCGGCGAAAGGCAGGAGCGTTGGGGAATTCCCCGCCAGGCAAGAAGCGGCTTCCTGTAACGTAGTCAGCTTTCCCAGACCTTATTGGTTCCAAGACTCTGCCTAGTTCTGCTGGCAGCATCTTGCCGTTGCTCGCGATCACAGCAAATGTATCGTAGCCACGCTCTAGTGCCCATTCAGTGGCTTTTATAAAGCTGTGACCAACACCAAGATTTTTAGGCAGGTCGATAAATTCGTAGCCACTTTCACGAACGAGTGACTCAGAGCCATCGCTTGAGCCGTTGTTAACCAGCAGAACTGTATCGCACGGAAGATCTGTCGCGCGAAGCTCCTCGAGAACCTTCGGGAACTCTCTAATTTGATTGAATACTGGGATGAATAGAACTGTTTTCATTTAATTGATAAGGCCTGCGCGGTTAGCTCGTTTGTTAAACGACCATCTAGACACGTTAGCGCCGCTCTCATCTCTGGTGACTCGCAAGCCTTCACTGCTCCTTCATTAGCGAGTTTAAGGATGTATGGCAGCGTCGCTGATGCTAGAGCGATCGTCGAGGTTCGTGGTGTTTGGGCCGGCATGTTGCACACGCCGTAGTGAATAACGCCATCAACCTCATAGATTGGGGCATCTAAGTTTGTCGGACGACTGGTCTCAGCGCAGCCGCCCTGATCAATACTTATGTCGATAAACACGGAACCTTTTGGCATCGACCGAATCATCTCGCGGGTTATAACGCGTGGTGTCGCGGCGCCAGGAACTAGTACGGCGCCGATCAGTAGGTCGGCGGAGCAGCAGGCTTCTTTTAGAGACTCATTTGTGGAGTGAATTGTGTTGATCTTATCTCCGAATTCACTCTTTAATGTAGCCAGCTTGCCCTGATTTATATCCAGCACCGATACTTTGGCCCCCATACCGGCGGCGGTAAAGCACGCGGCGTGGCCAGCAATCCCTGCTCCGATGATTACAACGTGAGCCGCTGGGGCATGACCCGCTCCACCTAATAGTACTCCTCGTCCGCCATTTTGCGAGAGTAGGTAATACGACCCGTTTAATACCGACAACTTTCCAGCGACCTCGCTCATCGGCTCAAGGAGTGGAAGTCGGCCATCCGCTGTGCGAAGAGTCTCGTAGGCAAAAGCAGTGACCTTCGCGGCAAGAAGTGCTTTAGCGACTTCGGGAAGACTTGCTAGGTGAAGATAGTCAAAAAGGATTAGATCGGGGCGGAAAAATTGAAACTCACTGTGGTCAGGCTCCTTCACCTTCACCAAGAGCTCGGCCTTGGTCCAGACATCCGCCAGAGTCGCGGCTATCTGGCATCCGGCACTCTTATAATCATCATCTGAAAAAGAAGAGCCCGCGCCAGCCCCTGTCTCAATCAGAACAGTGTGACCACTAGAGACCAGTTGCCTAGCCCCGTCTGGGGTGACGGCAACGCGCTTCTCCAGGGTCTTCCGCTCTCTTGGGATTCCGATACGCATAAGCTTCTCCTAAGAATCTTTGCTTACGTTCAAAGACGATATTCATGTAGGCGATAACACGCAAAAAGTGGTTTTGCCAGGTAATATTTTGCTTTGTAAGGCTTAAGGCCACTAAGTTGGCACCTTCGATTTACTTAATCACCGGTATTTACTATAACATCCCAGTAGCCCCGGCGCCTCAAAAAACACCGATTCGATATGGTTAACGATCCGAAAATTTTGGATGGCAAGAAGCTCTCGCAGGCCGTATCCCGTACCCTCTCAGAGACGATATCCGACTATGCCCCAAAGATAGGCCGCGGTCCCGGTCTTGCAGTGATTCTGGTAGGAGCAGACCCAGCTTCAAAAACGTATGTAGCCTCAAAACATCGCTTCGCCAAAGAGTGCGGGATTCGAACCTTCGATGCTACTCTGCCAGCTGATATATCCGAGGCAGAGCTAGCCAAGGTTATTCATGGATACAATCAGCAGGAGGATGTAGACGGTATTCTGTTGCAGCTTCCGCTGCCTAAGCCGCTCGATGGGGCGCATTTTACCCGTATGATCGCCCCTGAAAAGGACGCAGATGGGCTACATCCGCTAAATCAAGGTTTGCTGCTCCAAGGATTGCCAGCACCAAGAGCATGCACGCCACTTGGGGCCATGAATATGATCGATCTGGCTATGTCAGGAGTTGAGTTAACTGATTCAACAACGCTACGTGATATCCCTAAAGCCTCGCTTGCTGGAAAGCGCGCGGTGGTGATCGGTAGATCTCAATTAGTCGGGAAGCCAGTCGGTGTCTTGCTACTTGAGCGTAATGCGACAGTAACGTTTGCCCATTCAAAGACGAGCGATATCGCCGCCGTGTGTAGAGAAGCTGATATCGTAGTTGCCGCAGTTGGGGTTCCTGAGCTTGTAAAGGCTGATTGGATCCGGCCTGGCGCGATAGTAATAGATGTTGGAATTAACCGTTTAGCCGATAAGCGCCTCGTTGGTGATGTCGCCTATCAAGAGGTCGCGCCTAAAACGGCTGCTATCACCCCGGTTCCCGGTGGTGTCGGCCCGATGACAGTGGCGATGTTAATGTCAAATACAGTCACTAACTGGTTAAGAAGGAGTGGCGAGAAGGTCTGAAGTTTATGAAGAGAACACCACTATACGAAGAGCACCTCCGTTTAAATGGCAAGATGGTTGAATTCGCCGGATGGGAGATGCCGGTGCAATACAGCGGAGTAGTAGCTGAGCACGTCGCGGTGCGTGAGAGGGTGGGACTCTTCGATGTTAGCCACATGGGGGAGATCTGGGTCACTGGGGCAGATGCTGAGAAAGCCCTCGAGCAGCTAACCTGCAATCGGGTCTCAGCGTTGTACGACGGCAAGGCACAGTACAGTGCGTTGTTAAATGATCAAGGTGGAGTGATCGATGATATTATCGTTTATCGCTTTTCGAGTGATCGTTATCTGCTTTGCGTGAATGCATCTAACGCTGATCATGATTTCGAATGGCTTGTTTCTCGCAATACTACTGACGCGGTTATTACTAACGCCAGCGCGGAGTACGGTCAGATCGCTGTGCAGGGACCTAAGGCGATTGAGCTTTTAGCGCCGTTGGTTAGGAGCTGCGATCTGACACAGGTGAAGAGCTTTCACTTTGTTGAGGCTGAGCTTTTAAATACAAAGGTAATCATCGCGCGTACAGGTTACACCGGAGAGGATGGAGTTGAGATCTTCGTCAAAGCCGAGAAGGCAGCGGATCTCTGGCGGCTGCTTCTTGAGCACGGCGAAAGTTATGGGGTGATTCCTTGTGGTCTTGGAGCTCGTGATTCGCTCCGTCTCGAGGCGGCGTTGCCATTACATGGGCACGAGCTTGCACCAGATGTTTCTGCTCTTGAGAGCGGCCTTGGATGGATCGTGAAATTTGATAAGGGTGATTTTATAGGTAAAGACGCTCTTATTAAGGAGCGCGACGCTGGTCTAAAAAGGAAGCTCGTTGGCTTTTTTCTTACAGAGGCTGGGATCGCCCGGCAGGGTGATTTAGTGGCGACTGAAAACGGAGCTCAGATCGGCGTGGTTACTAGCGGGACAAAGACACCTACGTTGCAAAAGGCTCTTGGAATGGCGTTAGTTGATAGTCGGTACACGGCTGCCGATACGAAGATATCTTGTGTAGTGCGGGGAAGAGCGATCGCGGCGCATGTTGTTTCGCTACCGTTTTATCGCAGGCCCAGATAGGTCTAGAAACAGATAGGTTTAACAAACAGTCTAGGAATAAGGAGATAAAAATGGATTTCCCAGCAGAGTATAAATACACAAAGGAGCACGAGTGGGTCCGCATGGAGGGAGATGTAGCCGTGGTTGGGATTACTGAGTTTGCCCAATCCGAGCTAGGAGATCTCGTCTTCGTTGACCTTCCAAAGGTAGGAGCGGCAGTAAAATCGCACGGCACGATGTGTGTAGTAGAGTCAACAAAAGCCGCTTCTGATGTTTATTCACCACTTACAGGAACTGTAGAGGCGGTGAATGAGGGTCTTAACGGAGATCCAGGCTTGATTAACAGAGACCCTTACAAAGAGGGTTGGATAGTCAAGATATCAGGTGTGTCAGCTAGTGAGGTGGCAGGGCTTATGTCCGCCGCGGAGTATAAGCAGCTGCTTGGAAAGTAGGGGGTCTTAATCGCGATGAACGTAGCCGAGAAGGTAAATCAAGAGGGAACAGAGATGAATGCGCGGAGTGGTTTTGGAGTTTCAAGGTTCGCAGAGCGTCACATAGGTCCTCGTCAATCCGACGTTGAGCAGATGGTTTCTTATCTCGGCAAGCGTTCGCTCGCGGAGGTGATCGATGCCGTAATCCCGCCAGCGGTAAGAAGTGCAAAGCCGCTTAATTTGTCAGCGTTCCCACGCGCGCTCTCTGAGCACGAGGCTCTTTTACGAATCAAGGCTATGGCGGCCAAGAATGTGGTGGCGCGCTCGTTTATCGGTATGGGGTATTACGACTGCGTAACTCCTCCGGTGATTCTGCGTAATATCCTTGAGAATCCGGGCTGGTATACTCAATACACTCCCTACCAAGCCGAAATAGCGCAAGGTCGTCTAGAGGCGTTGTTGAATTATCAAACATTAGTCGCTGACCTAACTGGGCTACCGATCGCTAATGCGTCGCTACTTGATGAGGGAACCGCGGCGGCTGAGGCGATGGCGATGTCGCTCGCAGTTTCATCTAAGGCTGGAGCAAGCGATAGCGCGTGTGAGTTCGTCGTTGCTGATACCACTCATCCGCAAACAATCGGCGTCGTTCGCACTCGCGCGGAGGCCTTAGGGCTCTCTGTAAGGGTAGCTCCGCTAGCTGCGTTAGAGTTCTCTGATAAGACCTTTGGTTGTCTGGTTCAGTACCCTGATACGAATGGAGCGATAGTTGATATCAAGCCTGTCATCGAGAAGGCGCACGCCGCCGGAGCGATCGTTACAGTAGCGAGTGATCTCTTAGCACTATGTGCTCTAGAGGCGCCTGGCGCGCTAGGCGCGGATATCGTAGTTGGATCAGCGCAGCGCTTCGGAGTGCCGTTTGGATACGGTGGCCCACACGCGGCGTTCTTCGCCACTAAAGACGAGTACAAGCGCAGCATGCCTGGCCGTATCGTTGGAGTTTCAAAGGACTCAAGCGGCAAGCCAGCGCTCCGTTTGGCTCTGCAAACTCGTGAGCAACACATCAGAAGAGAGAAGGCTACAAGTAACATCTGTACAGCTCAGGTGCTCCTAGCGGTTATGGCCGGGATGTATGCTGTGTATCACGGTCCGAAGGGGCTTCAAGCGATTGCTTCACGCGTGCACAGTTTGGCGTCAGCTTTCGCTCGTTTAGTAACAAAGAGCGGCGCGAAGATCGTTAACACCGAGTTCTTTGATACTATCACCCTCGATGTTGGCGCGAAGAACGCGGCTAAGGTCGCCGCGGCCGGTGAGAGCGCGAGTGTACTTGTACGAATAGTATCTGACTCGCGAGTCGGAGTTAGCTTCGATGAGGCGAAGGGAATAGATGATCTCGTGGCGCTTCTTGAGGTGTTTGGAGTTAAAGCCAGCGCGTCGGATGTAGAGGCCGCGGTAGCGTCAGCAGAGGTGGTAATCCCACAAGCTAGGCGCAGAAACGGAGAGATCTTACGACACAAGGTATTTAACTCGTATCACTCAGAGACTGAGTTTCTCCGTTATGTGAGGAGACTTGAGTCGCGCGATCTCTCGCTTGGATTCTCTATGATCCCGTTAGGCTCGTGCACAATGAAGCTTAACGCCACTAGTGAGATGATCCCAGTGACATGGAGTGAGTTTGGTGGGATCCATCCCTTTGCCCCAAAGAGCCACACTGCTGGATATCAGGAGCTTTTTAGTGAGTTAGAGAGTTCACTCTGCGAGATTACTGGATTTGATGGTTGTTCGTTACAGCCAAACGCCGGGTCGCAGGGTGAGTACGCTGGACTCGTTGTTATTAAGGCGTATCACCAGAGCAGAAACGATCATCAGCGACGTATCTGCCTCATTCCTAAATCAGCTCACGGAACAAATCCAGCGAGCGCTGCGATGGTCGGAATGGAGGTTGTCGTTGTCGCGTGTGACAGCCTTGGTAACGTTGATCTGGAGGATCTAGAGCGTAAGGCGAGCGAGCACAGCAAGGAGCTCGCCGCGTTGATGGTTACTTACCCATCAACTCACGGTGTTTTTGAGGAGGGGATCCGCAAGGCTTGTGAGATCGTTCACGGTCACGGTGGTCAGGTCTACATGGATGGCGCGAACTTAAACGCGTTGGTCGGGCTAGTTCGTCCAGCGGAGTTTGGGGCCGATGTTTGCCACATCAATCTCCACAAGACATTCTGTATTCCTCACGGTGGTGGTGGACCAGGAATGGGACCGATCTGCTGCGGAAAGCACTTGGCGCCGTTTTTACCAAATCATCCAATAGTAGATATCGGCCATCCGCATGGAGTGGGACCAATATCGGCTGCTCCATGGGGTTCAGCAAGTATCTTGCCGATCTCGTGGATGTATATGGCGATGATGGCAGGAGAGGGGCTGACCTACGCGACAGAGGTAGCTATCCTCTCAGCTAATTATGTGTCCAAGCGCCTTGAGAACGATTATCCGACATTCTATCGCGGCTCTCACGGGCTCGTAGCACATGAGTGTATCTTAAACCTTCAACACCTTAAGACAGAGGCTGGAATTGAGGTTGAGGATGTCGCTAAACGGTTAATGGATTATGGCTTCCACGCCCCGACTGTTTCGTGGCCGGTAGCTGGCACCTTGATGGTAGAGCCAACCGAGAGCGAATCAAAAGAGGAGCTCGATCGTTTCTGCGATGCGATGGCGATGATCCGTCAAGAGGTGAGGGATATCGCGGCGGGTAAGGCCGATCGCGCTAATAACCCACTCAAGCAGTCGCCTCATACCGCGCAGGTTGTCACAGCGGATAGCTGGGATAGGCCGTACTCACGAGAGACAGCGGCGTTTCCAGCTCCGTGGACGAGGGAGAGTAAGTTCTGGCCAGCAGTCGGTCGTATCGACGGCGTGTATGGGGACAGGAATCTTTTCTGTTCGTGTGAGTCGTAGGGGGTTAGGGAAGGCCGGCAAAACCTCGCTTACGCGATGTTTTGTTAGAAACGGCGCGGTCGCGCCGTTTAGGTGGCCAGAAGCTAAAAAAGCTTATGCGTAGTAAGAATCGCGTAAGCGAGGTTTTGCCTCGTCTTCCTAACCCGCCAACTCCACCCGAACATCCTCCACCTCGCTGGCGCCGCGGATAGCGTCGAACTCGATCTCGATTACTAGCCTTGGGTCTACTAGCTTAGCTACCTGCACAATACTCGATGTAGGGCGTATCAGCCCAAATACCTCTTGGTGGGCCCTGGCATAGTCATCCCACTCAACTATGTTGGTGACAAAGAGTCTGGTGCGTACCACGTCAGCTACGCTAAAGCCGCGCTGCGTGAGAAGATTGCGTACGACCGTTAGGATCTCTTTGGTCTGTCTGTAGGCGTTACCAGGGTGTGCGACATCGCCCTGAGGCGACATAGCCGTTGTTCCTGAGATAAACAGGTTATTCCCAATTTGAACGGCGCGGGAGAACCCACGAAGTGGCTCAAAAGGGGAGCCCGAGGCGATATTTGTACGGATCAGTTCGTTACTCACGGGCAAGACATTGGCACAGCATGGGTTAATGCGTAAAGGGGGATATTCGCTGTTTGACTGGCTAAAAATGGCAGATCGGCTTAAATTATACGAAGGCCGTTCTATTTTCGCCGGGCAAAAGCGCCTTTTTCGGTTGAAAACCGATACAAGCGTGCTTAATTCTGCGATAATAATATTAAAAGCTACGAGAGAGTTGTTATGCCGATCTATGAATACGAGTGCCCTGATTGTGGTCGTTTTGAGACGATTCAGAAGTTTAGCGATAAGCCGCTTACTAAGTGCCCACACTGTAAAGAGAAGGGTAAACAGAATAAGGTCACCAAGGCTGTATCGGCTTCAGCGTTCCATTTAAAGGGAACAGGTTGGTATAAGACTGATTACTCGTCTGGCTCATCCTCCCCCGGTCCCTCGAAATCAAAGGCCAAAACCAGCTCCGGCTCGGGAGATAGCTCTGGGTCGGGGGCATCTGACACAGGTACTCCGAAGAAGGCGTGTGGCACAGGGTGTGGATGTCACTAAGACGTCGATGTACCCCCTGTCTCCGAACTCAGTTCTGAATAGTAGAACAAAAACGTACTTTGTTGCGCTGTTGTGTCTGTGATATCGTCGCGCTTGTCGGTTTTTTGAGCTGCAGGTAGACGATGAGCACTATCAGTACAGGTAATACCAAGTTAGGCGATTCATCGGAGGTGAATTGTGGTAGTGAGACCACTAGGGCCGGAACTCAGTCTAGCGCCTGGTCACGATTTGGTAAGATCGGTGCATTAGGAGGTCTCATAGGGCTCGCAGGTATAGGGTATTCATCCAGCTATGATGAGCACACAGGGATCCATTCGCTGGCGACATTCCTACTTCCTGAGGCGGATTCCGTAGATTATTCAGAGCCAGAAAAGAATCCTGAGCGAGTTGATTTAGGAATGATAGAGGGTGAGCATGTCTCTTCCAGCGATGATCTTAGGTTCGCTGTAGTTAAACCAGGAGAGGTCAAACGGCTTACCTTGGGACCGTGGAATACAGCGACAGATAAGGACCTCTATCCCCTGATTGATTTTAATAAATTGACGCACTTTAGCGTTAATGGCGGTGATAATTTATCAGGGGCGTTTTTAGACTATTTAAGAGGTATCCCCTTAACCGGGCTTTCGTTAGAGGGACTCAAAAATTTCAACGGAGAGAACCTTAAGCATTTAAGGTATAGCGGCACGCTTGAGCAGCTCGTCATCGTCGGCTCCCCTCTCAAGAGCGAGCAGTTGAACTACTTTGATGAGCTTCCAGCTTTGCGGAGTTTAGCTTTTGAGAATACAGGTCTCACAGTTAAAGAGATCGGCGATGTGGTATCAAGGTTGTTTGACAAAGGAGCTATCCCTAGCTTGAAGGATGTTGTCGTCCGGGGCGTCGAGGGAGTTACACCCGATGACATCACGTCAGCTCGGAGCTGGGTTGAAAAGGTGGGCTCCGGAGCTTCTTTTACCATTCAGTTTAGAGATGGAAGATTCCAGGAGCTTCTCTCTGGGGGGATGACGCGAGAGTAAAGCTATCCACTGAAACAGTGTGTTGACCCCATCGCTAGTTGATTCTACTAATATATAGCCGCTAATATGTGGTTTTAAAGATTTGTAGAAGCGAAAATTTGTCAAGCAAAGACATTTGGAAGTTCGGCAAGTAACAGATTAGCTAGCTAAGAGTTATCACGCTGACAAAGGGGCGCTCTTTTTAGGTTAAGGAGCGAGGTTAGTACAGGGGGAGGTTATATGGGGATTTTTACGAGGCCCGATGCGCGTCATGCGTCCGTGGCGGCCAACAACGATGCAAGTCGCGTCGACAATAATCAGCGGAAGGTTTCAGATACACCGGATTCTCCGAATCTTTTTGCGCGCTTTGTGCTAGGTTTTGTTGGGCTGACCGGGCTTGGTGGAACCGCCGCTTTAGTGGCCGATACTCTTAAGCGGGATGATGTCGCGGTAACAGCCAACGCCGGCGATACAATAGTAGGTGAGCAATTTGTTTCTTCAGTATCCCGTGTTTCAAATTCGTACGAGGGTTTAGTTAATTCGTGGGCTGATTCGTTGAAGCCACCTGATGACCCTATTAGCAAATCGCAACCACAGACGGACCTTGATAGTGTCTCTATTGGCATGGCGGCTGATGATCGGCTCTCTTCCCCGGAGGATCTTCTTGCCGCGGCCGGCGAGCCGAGTTGGATTAAGCGCCTTAAAATAGGTGGATTTGTGGATGTCTCTGATAAAGGTTTGCCGCTTAGTCGATTTACAAAATTGACTGATATATCAGTGATCGGATGCGAGAAGCTAACTGGAGGATTTTTAGGTGATCTGAGTAAAGATGTAAAACGCGTCCTGCTGGAGAATATGACGAATCTTGATGGCGCTAACTTAAGCGGTCTCTGTGATAGACATTCCTTGCGAGATCTGACAATTAGAGGATGTCCGATAAGTATAGCAGGACTGACTCGCATATCTAAAATGCAGTCCTTAGAATCGCTGGTCTTAGTTGATACAGGTCGATCTCTGACAGAGGTTCTTATCGCCCTGCCTGAGAAGGGGCTAAGAAATGTAGTGATAGGAGGTTTCAAAGATTTGGGAGAAGACGAGTTGAAGAAAATTCAAGAATGGGTTGATAAGCAAAACGTTTCAGTCACGCTAGATCAGGGCGATACGATTATCGAGTTTCTCCCTAGATCTGATCGCCGCAGCTACGGTTTGCAGGGAGCATAAATTAAAAGGGTTTTAAAAACTGGTTTTTACAGGGGGAGATTTTATGAGTGTTTTTGATCAGATTAAAAATGTTTTTTCGGCCAGCAAGCAAGAACAAGCTAATCAGGCAGATGTCGCGTCAACAGACCGGCAAGAAGGTGCTGGTAATATCACCGGAATGGCGGCCTCGGGTGTGGCCGGCTTGTTTTTAGGAGTGTTCAGCGGCTTAACAGCTCCGGCACTTCTTCCTCAAGGCGATGGCGCGCTTAAAGTCCCACCGGAGATTGGAGCTCTTTCGCTTGATAAGTTAGTTGGCATCGGTATCAAACCCGTCGAGATGGAGGGAGTTGTAAGAGTGGTTAATATAAGAGATGTGTCGGGAGGATCTGAGTTAAGTTTTGAGATAAAGAGTCCAGGGGCGGATCAGGGGATCGAAGTGGTCCATGTGGTTCCAGATTTCAAGGGCGAAACGCACGCTTATCTGCGCCATTTCCTTGAGAAACACGGCGGACAACCTAAACACTGCACCTTAGAAGGTTACATAACTCAAGGGGCGGAATCTAAGCCAGTGGTTCATGCTACCAGCCTTACTTTTAGCCCCCCGGATCAGCCGTACACACTACAGCCAACATCAAACAAGGTAAGCACGAAGCCATGGACGATAGAGGACGTAAGGAACTTAAGCCTTCTACTGCCAACGGATTCCAAAAAATGATGTGAATCACTAGAGGAGCGATGAAAAGTCAGAAGAGTGATGCTTCGCCCGCGCCCTACCAGAAATTATAAGCCACTCCAACCACAAACGATCGGCCTTGAAGAAGCGGAGCCTCTAGGCCGACACTCTGGTCGTAGCTAAAATCGCGGTCTAGGATATTATCAACCCTAGCGAAGATTCTTCCACGCTGCTCCGCGAAACGGTACGAAACGCCGGCATCGAATAGCCAAAATGCCTTTGGATCATCCATGAAACTACTTGTCTGATCTCGGTACGTCGCCTGAACCCCCAAAGAGAGGTGTTTTCCGATGAAGTGTTTCACTCCGATTCTATGGCGCTGGGTATTTACTGTTCCTGGCGAGTACTGATCCTTATCGTTGTATATCTGTCCGATAGAATCCGCGTTTAAAACGGTTTGAGGAGCTAGCACCGAGTAGATATAACCCCTCAGTAAATCTGAGTCTGAATAAGAGTTATAGGTGCCATTTGAGGAAGGAGCGAGCGAGGTAAAGTTCTCGCCGTCATAGGAGGCTAAGTCGTCAACCTGGCCGATCGGCTCACGCACCGACCTGTGTACCCACTGCGCGCCTCCATAGAGGGTGTTTGACTCTTTGAGATCTAACCCGAATCCTAGATTTCGACTAAACGCGCCCGATAGGTCGTTGTAGCGTTGGTTGATACCACCAACTAGAGTTGGCTCAAGGCTCGATAGATCCTCTAATACAGCTTTCCTGTTGAGCGACTCAAACCAGGCGGCGCGTGCTGTTAGCCAATTAGTAGGGGTTAATACAAGACCCGTCTTAGGAGTGATAGCTGTATCGAGATGGGTTCCACTCGCGTATGGAGGAACCTGAGTTAGCTCTTGCTCCACGGATGTTCCAGCTAGACCTAATGTCAGGTTAGCGGTTCGTGGTAGCTTAAATGAGAGGTACTCATAGGCATGGCCAGAAGTGAGTGCGCTGCCGCTACTGGAGCGGAGACTTCCACTGACTGGATACTCTGGATAGTCAGGAAAGCCGAGTGCCTTTGAATCCTCGCGGCGGCTGGAGTCAACGTAAGTTCCCTCAACTCCGGTGACAGAGTCTAGGTGCTTAGAGGAGTAAAGTAACTGCGACGATAAGCTGGTACGTGTGACACGATCTCTCGTATCTGCATGTAAGGCTGTATCAGTAGCAAACGGATCATCACTACCGGGAACAAGAACTCCAACACTTCTTAAATCATCAGTCCGGTAATTCGAGCGGTCTCTGCCGTATTCAGCTTGAGTGAGCCACCTGAGTGATGAAGAGATCCTTCTATTGTAACCTAATCGCGAGTAGCCATACGTCACATCCTCAGAGGTATTTCGGAAGTCTGGGTCCTTTGAGTCAATCATGGAGATCGTGTTATCAAGGATAAACCGATCATCAGCGGTTGGTTCCCATTGAAAAGCGCCTCGGAAAGTGTTCGAACCTGAAAATGCTTTGTGACGTGAGCCAGACATATAATAAGGCTGATAGCTGGTGAAATATCCGAAGTTGTCGCTCTTCCCAACCGCCAATATCTCTCCGCCTATCTGGTCACGGTTGCTGTTCCAATCAACCCTGACAGCTTGACGGGTCTCCTTCTTATCAAATAGAGCGTTGTAGTCACCGAGTGTGGCTGATTCTCCGAGGCTGTTAAATAAGTTAAAGCTAAGAGGTCCCATAAGATCCGCCATCCTCTTCTCAGATAGGTTAGCCTCGGCGTCGATGATCGATTGGTATGAATCGCCTAATAGTCTGTGCGCCGAGAAATTTGAGTAATCCTCGTTGATAGATTTTATCGCCTCAATTCTAGCGGCCTCGGTGAATCCAAGCTCGGTGAAAACTCGGGATAGGCCCGCGCTTCTAACGGCTAAATCGCGATCTACAAGGAGGCTTGAGCGGTAAACAGCTCTGCCATCGTTAAGAGCTATTGAGCTCTCAACGTCCTTAAGGGCACTAACCGGATCGTTGTTGGCGACATGCGCGTATGAGCGGTAGAGATACGGAGATGGATCGTGTGGATCTAGGGCGATAGCCGCTTGGAACTCTTCAAGCGACTTAGGTGTGTTCTGATCCTCAAAGAACAGCTTTCCTAAGTAAGAGCGGTAAGCGGCATTGGCTGGCTCTAGCTGAACCGCTTTAGAGAGGCTCTCACGCGCGTCGTCATAGTTTCTATCTCGCGCCTTAAGGAGCGATTGTCCAAGGTAGGCTAGGCCCTCGCCATTATTGCTGGCGATCGCCTTATCAAAGTGAGCCTCCGCCTCTTGATAATCTTTTCGATCGAGCGCGGCGAATCCTTGTAATGTTTCGCTAAGAGGCGACGATCCAAATTTAGACGAGCGTTCAGCTAATAGCTTCTTAGCGTCTTTAGCCTCTTCTGATGATAGGAGTAGCTCCGCTTCTCTGTCATAAAGTTCAGCTACATCTTCGTGCTTAGATCTAGTTTCGCTGATAACCTCACGTGCCTGGTCGAGATCGCCTTCAGATTGCAAGATGTACGATTCAAGAAGCTTTGCGTTAATCGACTCAGGATTATTCTTTAAAGCGAGATTTAGCTCGTCACGTGCGGACTTTGTATCACCTGATGTTAAGAGATCAAATCCGCGCAGAACGTGGCGTAGCGATAGGGATGTGTTATCGGCAGAATCAGAGATGCCTTTCAGAGCAGACCGCGCAGACGCGAGATCTCCCGCACGCCAGAATCCGATCGCTTTCAGGGCAGAGCCGCGCGGCGACTTTGAGAGCTGACTGGAGCTGCCACGACCGAGAGCGCTTAAAACAGTTTCATTCTTAGCCCCGGCGGCCAGTATCCCGTCAATAGCGGATGCGCAGCTCTGTGAGCAATCCTTATCAGATGGCCCAACGAGATCGCTTCGATTAAGTACGAAAGGAAAGCGTAACATCCACTGAACAGAATCTGCTGGTCTGACAAGGATTGAACGCTCAAGCGGCGCGTTTTTGCGGGCTAAAACGCGCTCTCCCGCGGCTATATTAGCCGCCCCTACAGAGTTACTGGCGCGAACCGCGCCGTGGAGAACGTCAATTGTGGTTTCTTTAGCGCCGATATCGACCACTAGCTCTGTTCCGTAAATTGCGGCATTTACTAGAGGTGTTCTGATCTCTGGTTCATTTGTGGCGCCGCGGGAGAAAAAGTAAGCTTTGCCCTGTTGATGAGAGACGACAGGAGCTCCGCTTGGGAGAACATAGCTAAACGTAATAGCTGATGTGCGGCCGAGCCTTACTAATGTTCCATCAACAAACTTAAAAGCAACCGATCCGTCTTCGCCGGTTCGCACGGTATCTCCAACTTTAAAGCTGGTTCCGATGCGAACCTCGTTCCATGAGGATTGGCCGGCTTTGCGAACGAGTACTGTGCCGCTTACCGAGTAAGGGGCTGCTACTACCGGTCCAGCTTGCACTTGACCTTGTTGGGAATTATTAGAATTAGCCGCGGCGACACGCGTTGGAGTATCAGCGAATACGTTGGCGCCAGAGAAAATAGTGATACATGCGCAGGTAAATAGCATTGCCAACGACAGGCTGCTCAATACTTCGGCGGAGTGTGAGGAGTAAGTTTTCTTATTGTGAGCTTTCATAACTCTTAGGCGTTCTTTCTTGTTTAACATTCCAAATCTCGTTGTTTACACCGCACCTTAAATAGAAAGATGCCAGCAAGGCCGATAAAAAACCGGTTTTTTTAATAAAAACTTTAAAAACTGCTTAATCTAATACGCAAGGCCCCGATATAGGTCATAAATCGTCAGTATTTACTAAATAGATCAGAGGCTTAGGGCATCCATAAAAAAATCGAGAAAAAATCGAGAAAGCGCTAAAGCGTTTATAAAAAAGCGCCGATAGCTAACTTGAAGGGATAGTACTCAAGGACCGACAAGTAACTGGTTCTTCCGATTTTGAAGTTTGTAGGCTCAATATAGCGCTAAGCGTTTTGTAGTAAAAAGTGGGGAAAACAACTGATTCTAGCGGATATTTAACCATGCTAACTGGCATTAAACACAGCGTTAGATTTAGAGAGCGAGGGGCCAAAATTGCGTGGTTTGCCGCATACCGGCCCGCAGTGATGGCTGTATTGTCTCTAATGATAGCCGGCATGTTGCCATGCGAGAACATCGCAGCCCAGGTAGAGACCTGGTACGAGCCGACTAATTCTCTAACTGGCAGCGTAGCAGGGGCCAGGTTCGGTTCGAGTGTTAGCTGCGCAGTAGTGACCGACGGCTTACCCAGTTTTGAGCCATACATCGCGGTTGGCGCGCCTGAAGAGGACAATGGAGCCGGCGCTGTTTACATCTATAAAACTAAGGATATTACCGCACCTCCGCAGCGGCTTACGTCTCCAGATCCGGGCCCGGGGAAGGGATTTGGGACGGCGCTAACGTTTGCTCCTGCATTAGGGGCTAGGTCGGGGCTTCCCTGGCTCGTTATCACTGAGCCGAACGCTAATGGTGCTAGTGCCAAAATCTATCTCTTTGAGACTGGAGAGCCCGCGGGTGGTTCTTATGTGATTTCCCAGGATGAAAATGGTCCAACGCAGGCAACACTCCCTGCGGGGTCTGGAGACTCGATTGCATCTCTCGGTGTGATACAAGATGGCTTTACCTTCTCAGTTTTTGCTGTTGGATCTTCAGCTAGAGGCACGGTTGAATCTTTCCACATTTATCTGAGCTTTAACGGTTCGGCTCGCCAGATTGTCTCGAATTCATATTTCTCTAGTATAGGCCTCCCTAATTCCGGGTACGGGTTCTCCCTCTCAAGTTATTTCGTTCCAGGGACCGAGCAAACTGGATTACTGATCGGCGCCCCAAGCACTAACTCCCTAGCCGGTAGTGCCGAGCTTCAAGAGCGGGGCGACATCACCAATGGTGGAGGAGCGCACTCAATTTTAAGAAGCGGATTGGCAAATGAGCTTTTAGGTATCGGAGTCGCGGGCGACGCGACGACTCGTTATTCCGCGTTCTCTGGGCCGGGGTCACAGAAAATCTATATCAATCACAATTCAGTCAACATGTGTTCAATATCAATGCCTCTTGGTCAAGGTGGCAGTCAGTCCTTAGCCTACGCGCCGTTTCTTACAGATGGTGTAGATGCTGAATTCGCCGTGTATCGGGCTGAATCACAAACAGGAGGATCGGTAGGGTTGATCAGGGTCAACGGAGCGACGTGCGCCTCTCCGAAGCCATACAATAACTGCATCTTAGACCAAGGACAGGAGCAGGGATCGGTGCTTGCTCAGAAGGATTGTTGGGGCAAGAAATCAGATGGAACCATCGCGCCAGCGCTTGTTGTTGGAGCGCCAGGATGGCAGGGGGAGACAGGGCGTATCGACCTAATTGTTAAGGGAAGTGAACTAGCGACTTCAAAGGTCTGCTCGGGGACTGAGCCGACACCGACGCCGACGCCGACACCGGCGGCAAATAATAAATCACCAGGTGAACCCCCGGTGCTCATACAGCCCGGGCAAGGGGGGCTGCCAGCTCCGCAAGTTGAGACCACCTTGGGTTCGCCGATAGTTAAGCTGACGTTCCCTCCTGTGCAGCTCCGGGATCCTCAAATGTTTCAAAAGTTGATTCAGCGTAAATTCCGTGTTTCACAAAGAAGGGCAAGACGTATGATGGCAGTCGGTAGCGTGCGCTTCTTATATGAGGCTGAGATTGCAATCACCAAAGAGGCCGGCGCAAGAAGCTCCGTTAAAGCTTTAACAGACCTTCTTATTTCTGATGCCGAGGCTTCACCCTCTCGTAAAGTGAAAATGATTCGAACCAGGAATAGGACCACATCACTGCGTGTAGAAACAGGAGCGTCTTTAGAAGCCCGCTACCGAGTGATAGTACAAGTAAGCGGCCGGCGTGAGGAGCTTGCTACCAAATTCAGTGCGGTAGCTAGGGCTCGAACGTAACCAAGTAAGAGGCAAAGCTTCGATAATCCTAAACACTTTTTTCACAACTATACCAGCGAAGGGAAGGTATAAGCCGCACCGTCAGTATCCCCCTCCCTCTGTCAGTTCTCGCTGGCGTCCTTGTTTAAATAAAAACCTCAGCGGATTCTTTTTGTACAAAGAGAGCGGCGAGCGAAAAGAGGGGGGAGTATAAAAGACGGTGCGCCCTGCCTGGCAGCACTGAACTAAATCCAAGATTATTACCAATACATCTCCCCTCTAAGCTACTACTTGTGGGTAATAGAGAGTCCTTAGGGAAGGCCCCTCGCCCTGCTGCGAAGATGGATCTTGACCTGCTCTTCGAGTTTTCGTGACGAGAAAATCGAATATCAACTCAACCTCCGCTTTCTCGCTACGGGTAGATTTTGCCGGCTTTCCTTAGCTTAAATCACCTCATCCTCTCCCTCAAACTTATATCCTCACTATCCTTGAATCTAATTAGATCAGCTACCAGCGTACCAGGAGTCGCCGAATTTAGTTCGATTACACCTGATGAGGATCTACCGAAGCACTTTCTTAGATTAATCTCCTTTAACTCTCCCGGTCTCAAGGTTAGTTCAATAGAATCAAGGAGTGTCGATTTGGAATAACAGGAGATAGTTCCTGAGTTAGTGGTTGAAGAGAGGTTGGACACCTTCAAGATTGTTTGAGTTCCCCGAGAAACATCGTAGCTTCCATAGGTCAGGTCTCCGTAGCTCTCTTGAATAGACGAGCTCTTCATTGAAGCGAGTGTGTTATAAGATCGATAGTGCTTTATCACTGAGTTCATGAGAAGAGATGATTTAACATCGCTAGTGATCTCGGCAACTCCTTCCTCATAACGCTCTAATATCCTACTTAGTCTAATCCTCCTTGTTTGTAGAGGCTGTAGCAATAACGGAATGGTCGGTCGAGTGCGACCTTTTGTATCAATGCGTTTGATTCGGACGTTGGCTTGTTTTGGGGAGATATTTGTAATCTCAAGATACTGAACAGCATAACGTCGAGCGACGTCTCTTACCCTTGTGAAAAATGTCTGTCCAAATCCTGAATCAGAGTAGTTAGATTGTATAAAGATGCTGGTAGGGTTCTTTGATTCGCCAGCTAAAGACCCACTGCGAAGCATGACAGCTAAATATCTGGATGTTGGATCGTTGGGCTCAATCTCCTCGACTCCATTGAGAGCCAGACGTTCTGCTTGCTCGTCAAACGGAACCTGGAAGCTTCCCAGTGCAGGGACAGAAAAGCTTAGACTACGAATTAGCGACCCTCTCGATGAGTAACGCTTAACCGTGAAGCTCATAGGATTAGTATTAGGATTGGATACGATCAGATCGTTTCTTCTGATTAACCTTTCAGAGTCTTTTCTAGTCAGTCTGTAAGAGTTATCAAAAGGCGCATAGCTCTTTCCAGTGACGGTATTAGAGAGCGGCAGTTCACTATAAGATGAGAGCCAGCGATCTCCGCCCAAGCTCTTTCCAGATGTGATCAGAGAACCATCGTAGTTTGGTTGCGAGAATGTAACTCGTGCTAGACCATAACCACCCCGAGTTAAGCAGTTTTCTTGCGATAGGTTGATTACTTCAGTGGCGTTAGGGATGATATCCGATGAGACGACCTTGGCGCACAGGTTACCATCGCTACCAAATAGAGATACTTGAGACTGTCCGGAAGCTCCGGATCGATTTAGGACTCGCAGTTGTTGCCTAAGCTCTGCGTTGCCGCCTCCCCAAATAGTGTAGACCTCGCTCTCTAGGGTTGGTGTAGCGAGCCACTGAGTAGTTGCTTGCGATTGTCTGGCGCGGTCGCTAAGAGTCGCTGAGCGCTCGATGCGCCAGCCAAACTTTCTTAAGGTGATCTTGGGCTCCGCTAAGTCTGGAGTTATTAAAGAGAAGGTGCCGTTGGCGCTAGTAGTAAAAGCCAGGTTTTGATCTTTGATCTCGACACCCTCAAGCGGAGTCAGATCCCGATTTGCCAGTAGTACGATTCCCGTCAAGCGCGCACCAACCACCAGGGCTAGCGGGGTGGCGGAGGATGTCGTGAGATCTCCGGGGTCCTCAGTCGTTCCGGTGATCTCATACCGGCCTGGAGAGAGTGCTTCAGCGCTTTGACAAGACCATGAGCCAGCCGCGGTAACATCCGCCACACATAGAGTTGATCCTCCTCGGCGCACACGCACCTTCTTATTGGCTGGCGCGATTCCGGAGAATGTGGGGCGGGGATCTGTGCTGCCACCGTTTTCAGGCTCAAGAAATGTCGGTGAATCGAGCGCAAGGAGGTCTACAGTAAACGAGATCGAATCGGAACTCGCACTTCGGTTCCCCGCGCGGTCCTCCGCTTTAGAGGTTATCTGATAAGCCCCATCATCGAGGTCAGATACCATACAGCTCCAAGTTCTGCTCTCAGAGCTGGTTGCTGAGCAGAGGATAGCTCCTTTAGCATCCTTTATCTCGATACTAGCGTTTGCTTCAGCTGTGCCTTTAATTTCAACGTGCGCGCGCTTTACAATTGAACCTGTTATCGGCTCGGCGATAGTTGGTTTAGCAGGCGCAATCGTATCTATTACGATATCCTTTTGGCCAGCTAGCGAATCAGGGCTGCCGGGTTGTGGTAATATAGCTGCCGCGGAGTTAGTCGCTAGGTCTTTAATTGTACCTCCGTCTAGCTGAAGCGCCGCGATATCAGGATAGTCTAGGTCTGGTGAGTTGTTTCCAGCAGCTACGGTGTAGCTAAAGGTTAAGGTATTGCTCTCGCTGCCACCGGAGTAGGTGGCCCAAGTCGCCCCAGAACCTAGGTCCAGAGCTAAACGTGGAGATCCGGTTACGTAGACCGGCTCTGAACACACGACCTGTATCGATATCGTTGATCCCTCTCTGTAATAGCCGTTACTTGAGGTTGATGTTACTGAAACAATCCGTGGAGGTGTTGAGTCGAAAAAGCGTGATAGTGTGTCGCTACTTAAGTTGCCGTTACCGCCGGAATCAAAGGCGACGTTCTGCGGGATAAAAAGCTCAACGGCGCCATCAGTTGAAGGGATGATTTCGATTGAATAGGTATCACCTGAGCCTGAGAACGAAGAGATCGTTCCGTTTGTGATCGTTATATCGTTTGATGTGAATTGATCAACAGCTTCACTAAAAACGATCGTCGCTGGGATCATATTTGTGTTAGAGGTGTCAGCTGATGATGAGTAGATCCGGACTGACGGTCTGAGTGAATCGTAGATCCGTTGAAGTGAGGCCGATGATTGATTAGTGTTCCCGGCGCTGTCTGTCACACTGGTGGTTTTAAGGCTGATTTGGGTGATACCTTGTGCCTGGGGCAGCAATTCAGCACTGTAACTAGAGCCCGAGCCAGTAAGATTTTGCAGCATACCATTAACGACGGAAAAATCCTCAACTGTAAGATCACTTACAGCTTCGCTAAATGTTATAACCACTGGGATCGGATTTTGATTGGTAACACTCTGCACGCTGGATGAGAGGGTTGCAGTTGGTGCTATGGTATCAATAACGATATCTCGCTGCCCAGCTAGAGAATTAACACTTCCAGGATTTGGCAGAGCGATAACGGCTGCGTTGTTAGCGTTATCTTTGATTGTAGCGCCGATAAGCTGTAGAGCTGTGGTGCTTGTGTAATCTAAATCTTGCGAATTGTGACCGGCGGCGACTGTATAAGAGAAAGTGGTAACGCTAGAGCCGCTCCCTGAAACGTAAGAGGCTAGAACCGGATTCGCGCTCACGGCCAAAGCTAGCCGGGGTGTTCCCGTAACGACCACCGGCTCTGACCAAACAACTTGAATCGCGATCTCCGCGCCTTCAGGGTAGTACCCGTTAGGAGTGGTTGCTGTCACGGTAGTGACAACCGGAAGAGTTGAATCGTAGGTTCTAGATAACGGAAGACTCTGAGTATTCCCGTTGTTCCCGGCGTCAAATCCGACGTTATCAGGTATTAAGATCGTAACAACTCCATCACTACTAGGAGCAATCTGAGCCGTGTAGGTAGTTCCGGAGCCTGTAAGTGAAGTTACAGAGCCGTTGGTTACAGTGATACCGCTAGTCGTAAAGCCAGTTACACTTTCGCTAAAAGTTATTGTGACTGGGATAGTTGAGGCGTTCGTTGGATCGCTTGCAGTAGATGTGAGTGCTACAGAGGGCCTTACTGAATCATAGGTTCTTTGTA